>QFCS01000400.1_pt1 | contig 283945 bp, 256 predicted proteins | sample 3576561 | NCBI WGS metagenome assembly QFCS01 | reverse complement strand
GCTGCGCGCGCCTCCGGTCGGGCTACGCCCGCCCTCCGCCGCACGCAGCGCAAGACCATCCTCAACAAGCCATCATCATATCCGAAAGGGGGGTCCCTCTTCGACGCCGATCGGGGGTCCCTTTTGCGTGCCGATTGACACGCGTCACCGCGGGGAGTGGAACACTGCCCCTCAGGACAGTATGTAACATGGAGCCGTAACCGTCGGTCGGGTCCAGTGGATCGGATATTGTCGAAAATTGCACGGGCATTGCTCTTAATTGGGAACCCGGTTGCCGGGGCTCAGGCGGCAGCCCAGCTTCAGATGCTTTCATCCTTCCAGCAGGGCCAACCTGCCTCATCTTCCCCTTTCAAGCGGGAGGAACCGCCGCAATCCTGTCTGCTTGACGCGGGTTGCGTGCACGCAACCCGCGTCCGGCGGCTCATCGCTCGTGACCGCCGCGCCCGCGCGACGGACCGGGGCGTGACGGCTCGGGCGGGCTCTCCGTGCTGCGCGCGGCCCGCGGCAGGGGCAATGTCCAGGCAAGCGGGAGCGCCTTGCGGTCGATCGGTCGGTCGGCGGTCAGCTTGCCGAGCGCGACCAGGGCGTTCCGCCCGGTTGGCGAAGCCTCGAGTTTTCCGGCAATGCTCCGCAGGGCCTCGGACTCGCAGTAGAGATATGCGTCGCTACCGATCATGCGCATCGCGAACTGCCCCTTGATGATGGCCTTTGCGATCACCCCCACGGCGGCAAGGGGCATATCATTGGCCCCGGGCCATTTGCCCTGTTCGACCAATGTTTCGGCGCGCGCGATAATCCGGTCGGCGCGGCTCCGGAGCTCGGCGTCGGCTGCGGCCTTCGCCAGCGCTACCTTCTTCTGCTCGCGGCGCTGCGCCTCTTCGCGGACCTGCCAATCCCGCCGCAGCCCTTCAAGAAGCGTCTGCATGTCGCGCGACGGATAAGCTGCCCAATAGGCATCTCTAAGGCGCATATCGAGACTATAGGGATCGAGCTTGGGCCGACCTTCGCTCGCGACAAATGGCGATCGGGCGCTTCCTTCAACATGTCGTTTCAACGCCGTGAGCGTTGCCTCCCATTTGCGGGCATGGATGCGCTGGATGATAGCTTCGGCTTCGAAGCGATCGATATCGACATGTTGCGACGTGAAGCCCTGCGCAATCGCAAATCCCGTGGCAGTTCGAACGATCGGAGGAAAGGCGGTCTGGCGGAGACTGCGTGCCGCGGCGGCGATTGCGCGGCGGCGTTCCGGATCGCGCGTCACCGGCGGCCTGTGCAGGACCGGTTGTGCTTGTGGTTCCGGAAGAGGCTGACGGGCACGCGGTTCCGCATTCTGCAGTCGTTCGGTGAGCGATTGCAGCCGCGTCCTCGCGGCAGCATGCGTGTCGTGCGTCAATTGCCGCAGCAGGACGGCGCGTCGAACGGCGGTCGCGCGAAGCTCGGCGGCTTTCGATGCCAGATTGGTCCGCGCCCGCGAAGCGTAGCCGGCGATCAGGGCGCGCCGATCCTGTTCGGGTTCGGCTGCGATCCGGGTGACCGCACCCCGCAGCCGCTGTAATGTCGCCTGACGCTGCAGCAAGGCGGCGCGCTCCTGCTGCATCCGCGCAAGGTCTTCCTGTTTGCGCTGCCAATGCTTCTCGCCCGGAGTCGATTTGCCCGAACGCTTCGAGCGGGGTTCGAGACCCCGATCGGCATCACTGAGCGCGGTAAAGCGCCGGGGGTGGTTTTCCCGCGCCATGGCGGCGTTCAGGATGTCGGCGACCTTGTGACGAAAGGGCTCGATGAAGCTTTCGTCGTTGAGGTCGCTCGACTTGTCGGTCGCGAAGGCATAGCGGCCCAGCCCGTCGATGACGCACGGCCGCAGGCTGAACATGACGTGGGCATGGAAGTTGCGCTGGTCGCCGCGCGGATCGGGTGCGTGCAGGACGCCGGCATAGGGAAGATCATGCTCGGCGAAGAGCGCGCACGCGTCGCGCAATATCTGTTCGCGCCCCGCGGGTGTCAGCTCGTGAGGCAGCGAGAGAACGAGCGACATATAGACATTTGCATTGGCGCGATCATGCGCCTCGAGGTCTTCGAGTGCGGCGAAGAAGCCGGCGAATTCGTCGGGGTCCTGCGATATGTTGGAAACTAGCCCGTCGACGCCGGGCTCGCGGGCGCTGGCGCGGATGATGTAGCGCAGGTGCCGCACCGCCTCGCCAGGCTTGTAAGTCCGCGAGCGATTGGCGCGCCGCTCGCCAAAACCCCGGCTCGTGAACTTGCAATGGAACGATGACAGCCCATCAGCCTTGGTGGCGCTGCGCTTGCCGAAGTGGAACAGCTTGTCGAACTGCTTGATCTCGCGTTCGCCGATCTGCCCGCCGCCATAGGCACGGGCATAGGTGAGGATCGTCCGATCGCGCTCGCGGCTCGCTTTCCGGCTTGCGGCGCCGACTTTGCGAAGATGCGCGTCGAGCTTGCGCAGTTCCCGGTCGATCTCGCGAAGGCGTTTCTTGGTCGCTTTGTGCAGCGCCCGGGCATCGGCGTCGTCGGCCGCTTCCGCTTGTATGGCCAAACGGAGCTCGCCGAGGCGGCGCATCTTGTCGGCGCGTGCCGCGCTGAGGATCGCGGTCAAGCTCGCCGCATCGGCCTTCCGGCCATCGTGGATCCAGACGTGACGTGTCATGATGCCGATACCTTCCTGGAGAAAGTTATGGGCCGCAGCATTCACCTCGCAGGTGAATACGTTATCGCGCGCCCATAACTTTCTCCTGCCTTTCTGCTCTGTGGTCGCGGGCCAAAGGACCGCGGAGTACCATTCGGATTTGAGGGAGATGCCCAGCGAGGCCGACAAAAGGAGAGGGCGGTTGCGTGCGCGCAACCGCCCTCGATGGACCGGCTATTTGAAGCCGATCTGTTTCAGCGCATGGCCGATCGCGATGATCAGCGGCTTCACCATGACCGAGTCGGCAGTTGGAAGGAGCTTGATCGTCACGCCACTCTTGCTGTGCTGAAGCGACCCAAACGTGGTTCCGTCGATGACGATCTCGGCGCTGTTGGCGTCTGCTGGCGGAGCGATCACCGCTTCGAGCGCCTTGAACACGGTCGCAGCGCTCTGAGGTCCATTGGCCGAAAGCGCGTCAATGGTGTCGCTCAACGTGTCGTGGAACTCGGGCATGTTCCAGTCGCGCATGAACGAACTTGCCTGCGCCGCGCTAATAGCGTGGCGGTCCTTGATGATACCCATCATCGCGGGGGGCAGCCGGGTGATCGCCAGCGTCCGGTTAACCGTGCTCTTATTGAGGCCGAGGGCCTCGGCGAACGCGGCCTCGGTCGGGTAGGTGCCCGGAATCGCGCGGTCGTAGAAGAGCGCCTTCTCATATTGCGACATATCGGATCGCCCGCGGTTTTCCGCATCGACGATCTTGATCGCTGCCGCATCGTCGAGATCGCGCAGATCGACCAGGATCTGCATCGGATCGTCATCGCCGCGCGTTTCGTTAATCTGCCGGATCGCCGTCAGACGGCAGGCACCGGCGATGATTTCCAGACGGTCGGGCGCGTCGGGCGCGATGCGCGCGATGGCTGGCACCTTTTGCCCGACGGATTTGAGCGAATCCATCAGGTCGAGAAAACTGCCTGAACCCAGGGCCTGGACATCGCGCGTATTGCCGGGCCAGATATTGCAAAGATCGGGACTGACCGAGAAAGGGCCGCCTTTGCTAAGTATCTTCCAGCGGGCTCGGGCGCGGGATTTTTCGTCGGCGACCGATGGAACAATGTCTTCGTAATTGACATCCGTCAGGCCGGCTATGCTATCTTGTTCACTCATTTGATCCTCCATTCAAGGTTGGGGATCAAAGTCATGGACGCCGCGCTCAGACCGATTCGGCGTTGGCGGCCCTCGAGATGTTGAACACCATACAATATTCAGACCGCCAGCGACCGCAGGCGGCGATATCAGGTCGCGATGGTCAGAGTGATGTGTCTGGCTAATACAGCTGTGATCTAGCCGTAAGTGGCTGATTAGGAATGGCCCTTTCCTCGGGGAACCTGCGCGGCTCGCGGTTTCATCATTTACTGGTCGCACATGTTGCGGGATCGAAGTGCGGTGATGCTTTGGACGTTACGCGAGGGCTACCCTTCGTCCGGCTCAAGCCAGCGGCCTTGCGACGACCCTCTAGGGATCAGGACGGTCGAGAAGACGCGCGGGGTTTCCGTCATCGTCACCGCTTCGGTCACGCCCTGATATCGTCCGAGCGGCGTGTTTGCCTCGAAACGAAGGGGGTCGAGAAGCGCGTGGGGACCCTCGTTGCCCGCGGTGGCCCGGGCGAAATCCTTGTCGAACACACCCAGCGACAGCAACCAGAGCGCCGCCCGGGTCAACGAGACATGAACCTTCCAGGAGCCGCCGACCGTCGCGCGGCGATGGAGCGCGGCCATCGCCCCTGTGGCGGCCAGCCAGCCGACGAGATAGTCGTTGACGATAACGGTCGGCGGCAGCGCAGCCTTGTCCGGTGTCCCCTCGATCGACAGCATGCCGGTAACGGCGCCGGCGACCTGGTCGAAGCCCGGCCGATTTGCCCAGGGGCCATGCTCGCCATGCGTGCTGATCGAGACATGGACGATTCCGGGGCGGCGGGCGGCCGCCGTTTGGGCATCGAGGCCGATCGACGCGAGATAGCCGGGGCGGCGGTTCGCAAAAAAGATGTCGGCGCCTTCGAGCAGGCCCGCGAGCGTGGCCGATCCTGCATCGCTGCGCGGATCGAGGCGGATAGAGCGCAGGCCGACATTTGCGGTGCAATAGAGCGCTTCCTGCTCATATTCGTTCGGACGCCAGACGTTGAGCACGTCCGCGCCGAGCGAAGCGAGCGAGCGGCCGCAACCCGCGCCCGCGATGACATGGCCCATCCCCAGCGCCCTGATCCCCGACAAAGGCTGTAGTCCCGCAGGTGGCAGAGGCCGAACCGGGGCATCGCCGATCTGCTCGATCGAAATCAACGGCTGGTCGAGAAGATAGTCGGCCACGGGTTCATCGAAGAATTCCTCGAGCGTGCGGACCTTGCAAAGCACGAGACCTTCGGTCTCGAACATCATCTCGAGCTCGTCGGCGGTATGGCCCGCGATGGCTTTCGCAATCGACTTGGGATTGTCGGCGCAATCGAGCAACGCCAGCATCCTGGTGCGGAGTTGTGGATAGAGGTTGGCCGGAAGCACCTCGCGCCCGTCGGACGTGCGATAGAACATCAGGAAATTTCGCACGGTGGCATCCTCGATCTGCGGAGGATGGCCGTTGAGCAGCTCCCAGCGGCGCTCGGTACTGGGCGCGAGACGGCGCAGGGCATGAGCGAGCTCGATCTCGATATCTTGTCCCGGCCCACCGCGGAGCCGGTGAAGCGCGGCTGCGACGATCGATTGCTGCACAAGCCCCAGCGCCGCGCCGCCGCCGAGCCGGAGCGTGCTGGGCATGAGCGGGTCGGCGCCCGCGAAGGTCACGCGGCCGCCGCTGTCCACCGGGCAAAACCCGATTTCGTCCAGCATTGCCGCAAGCGCTTCGTGGATGTCGAACGCCGCATCGGTCGCCGGGGCGGCGACCGCTTGCGCCAGTCTGCTGCGAAGGTCCATGATCAGGCTGCGGTCCGTTGGGCGTGCGCGACGAGAACGGTTCGCGCGCGGGCGAATTCGCCCAGCGCCTTGCCGACCTGGTCGAGGCCGACATTTCCTGAGCCGCTGACGCCGAAATATCCCTTCAGGATGAACAGGGCCGCTCGGACATTGGGCAGCAGATAGCGCTCGACCGCAACCTCCTCGGGGAGGCCGAGCAGCGATGCGAGCTCCGCGGTTCCCAGCCGGGTCTGGAGGAAATCCCAGCCTTCTTCGGTTCGCGCCCATAGTCCGAGGCTGGCGTTCGCGCCCTTGTCGCCGCTTCGCGCATATACAAGGTCGCCGAGGGTCGCCGGTTCGCCGGAGGCGTCGACGCCGGGCATCACATCGTCCGGTGTATCGCCGGGAACGGCCGCGGCGACGGGAGGCATTGGCGGTTCGAGAATACGGCCGTCGTCGAGCACCACTTGCTGCGCGAGGTCGGCCTGACGGATCAGTCCGGGCCAATAATCGGTTCGCGGCGACGGGGCACCGGCAACGTCGCCGTGAAAACCGGGAATGCCTCCGAGGCCGAAGGAAGTGAATCCCGCAATCACCCGTCCGACATCGCTGCGTTTTGCCGCCGAGGCGGCAATCCTGATTGCGACCGTCGCCTCTGCCTGCGACGACGGATTGTCCGCCGGTCGGCCGAGCGCGTCGAAATGATAGTCGTCGAGGGCGAGGCCGCCCGCGATCGACTGCATCTGGCGGCGCAGCCAATCGATTTTTGCATCGACATCGGTTCCGGTCGCATAGCCGAACAGCGTTGTGGCCCACCCGTTCGGATAGAAACAGCCGACCTTGGTCAACGGCGAAGGGGGCGATCCCTTGGACCCGCTGATCTGCACCCTGTCAGCCGCGACCTGCTCGAGCCGCACCGTTTCGAGGTGCAGCGTGACATCGGGGTTGAGATAGGTGGTGCCCTGGATTTCGTAGACGAGCTGCGCGGTGACGGTATCGACCGTCACGGAGCCGCCTTCGTCGACGCGTTTGGTGATCACGCTGCTGCCGTCGGCCGCAATTTCAGCGATCGGAAAGCCGAGCCGGGTCGCCGCATCGATTTCGGTGAAACCGGCGAAGTTGCCGCCCTGTGCCTGCGGACCGCATTCGATCACATGCCCCGCCGCGAGCGCGCCCGCGAGCGCGTCCCAATCGTCGATCTGCCAGTCATGCCACCACGCGGCAGGTCCCATCACCAGCGAGGCATCGGTAACCCGCCCGCAAATAACGATGTCGGCCCCGGCGCCCAGCGCCGCGGCTATCCCCCAGCACCCCAGATAGGCGTTCGCCGCGACGAGGCGATCCGCGAGATCGCCAAGCGGGGCGTCGGTGTCGAGGTTGCGAAGCTGACCTTCGCCGGCCAGTTGTTTGACGCGGTCGAAGACATCGTCGCCCACGACATGCGCGACCGACAGCGCGATGCCGCGCTCGCGGCATTCGCGGCGGATGGAATCGGCCAGCCCCGCGGGATTGAACGCGCCGGCATTGACGACGACCTTTATTCCGCGGGCGGCGATCTCGGGGAGCAGGGGCGACAATTGCCGGGCAAAGATCGGCACATAATATTGGCGGAGGCCGCTGTTGGCGCCCGGTTCCGCACCGGCAAAGCCCGCGGCGATGCGCGCCATCGTCATTTCGGCGAGATAATCGCCGACGACGACATCGACCGGGTCGCCGTTCACGGCATCGGCAAGCGCGCCGGTATAGTCGCCAAGCGCCCCCGAAAAGTTGGCGATGCGAATGGGGCGGTCAACCATGATTATTTCCTTGCGCTGGGTCGGGTTAGTGCGGGTCACAATGTCTGCCCGTCGTCGATCATCAGCTCGCTGCCGGTCACCCGCGCCGAGTGATCGGAGGTGAAGAAAAGCAGCGGCACGTCCATGTCGGTGAGTTCGCCCAGACGCCGGCGCGGAAAGGATTTGAGGAGATATTCGCCCGACGCGGTGTCGAAGAGATCGCCGGTCAGCTCGGTCTTGAAATAGCCCGGTATGATCGTGTTCACATTGATGCCCTTGCGCGCCCAGTCGCGCGCCATGATCCGGCTCATGTGGAGCACGGCAGCCTTGCTCGCGCCATAGGCCGCGGTTTGCGCATAGGCCTTGCGCGCCGTCACCGAGCTGACGATCACCACACGCCCGCGGCCGGTTTCGGCGCTGCCGGCCGCAATCAGGCGCCGGGCTCCTTCGCGAACGGTCAGGAAAACGCCGCGCAAATTGGTGGCAAGCACCGCATCGAAACTATCGACGTCGATGTCGAACGTGGACAATTCGGTGCCGATGCCGGCGTTGGCGATGATCGTATCGACCGTGCCGAAGACCCGCTCGGCCTCGTCATAGGCGGCGCGTGTCTGATCTTCGTCGGCGACATCCAGCGCTACGGCATGCGCCTTGCCGCCGTGCGCGGCGATTTCCTCGACTGTCGCCGCAAGGCGGTCGACACGCCGCGCAGCCATCACGACGCGCGCTCCGGCCGCCGCCAGCAGCCGCGACCAATGCGCACCGAACCCCGAAGATGCGCCGGTGACAAGCGCAACGCGTCCTGAAAGGTCGAAAGATGGCGTCGAGGCTATGGTCATGATCGAATCGAATCCGGCAACCCGCGTCTCGGTTCGACGCCATGTATTGATATAGAACCTAGTTATATATCTCAATCGGAGATTTTCGGCCTTCGTTTGCGGGGATCGCAGCAAGCTCGGTCAGATCCGACAGGATTTCATGCTGCTTGCGCGCGGTTTCGAGAAACTGGACGGCGACTTGGCGCTGCTCGGTCCGCGATGCGTAGACGACGAGTTCGATTTTGAGTTCGACACCATCAAATGGCACCTGCGCCCAGCCGTCGGCGATCATCCTTTCCTGCCGTGTGTGCCGCCAGCGGAGAACGGGGATGCCGCGAATGCTGGCGAAATGCTCCATTGCCGGCCGATGCGCTTCGGGTGCGAGAACGAGCTTCGCGCCTCGCCGGACGAGCCGCGTCGAGATTTCGGCGCGGACGAGCTGGTCCTGATGCGACGGTGAATAGACAATTTCTGCATTGTCGAGGTCGGCGGGTTCGATCGCTCGCCGGTCGAAGAGCGGATGACCGGGCGGGACGAGCAGATGCGCCTCGAGCTGCGCGAGCTTCACCGTGGCGAAGTCGGGCTCGAAGTGGTTGGGAAGTGAGGCCATCATCACAACATCGAGCTTGCCGGTGCGGATCCCGGCGAAAAGCTCGGGCCGCGATCCGTAAACCACCTCGGTGTGCGCCGCGGGATATTCGGCATGGAAGAGATCCATCAACTCCATGCGAAAATGGATCAGGAAATCATAGGTGCCGAGCACGAGCTGGCCGGCCGTCTCCTCGTGCAGATTTTTTGCGGCATATCGCGCCGTGGTTTCGGCATCGACCATCGCCTGTGCGTAGGGGAGAAAGGCGCGGCCCTGACGCGTCAGCTCGACCGATCGCGAGGTGCGCGCGAAAATCCTGAGGCCGAGCTGCTCCTCGACCCGGCGAACCCGCTTCGACACGACCGACTGCGCAAGGCCGAGCCGCTCGGCCGACCGCGAGAAGGATCGCGTGTCGGCGACGTCGAGAAGGCAATGGATATGATCGAGTTCGAGCATTTCACCTCGCTTACTAGGTAAGCTATCTCAATCGGGAATAGATGTCTCCTCTTTTTGTGCATGATCGATCGGAGGGCGGTGGTCAGTCTGGCTCGAGAAGAAAAACGGGAGAGGCTGGCGCATGATCGACGATATCGTCGAAGCGGCGTCCCGCGAGCGCGACACGGGCGACCATGACGAATTGACCGTCGTCAATTGGTGGCGCCGGCTTGCGACCGGTCGGGACAAGGAGATCGCCGTACTGGAGGCGGGCGAGGGCGTCAGCTTCGGCGATCTCGATCGCCGTTCGGCCGACCTTGCTTGGGCGCTTCTCGATGCCGGCTATGGCAAGGGCAGCCGCATCGCGCTGCTGATGGGCAACAGCGCGGACTGGATTGCGGCGTGGCTTGCGACGCAGCGCATCGGCGCGCTGGCGGTGTTCGTGAGCAGCTTTTTCGCCGAGCAGGAACTGCGCCACGCCCTCCGTCACGCCGATGCGCAATTACTGCTCCTCGATCCCGCCTATCTCCACCATGACTATCTGGCGCGGATGGAGACGGCGTTCCCGGACCTTGCGGCGCACGAGGGTTCGGGGCCGCTCTTGATTGACGAGGCGCCATATCTGCGGGCGGTGTGGACGAGCAAACCCGCCGCGCGCGCGTGGGTCGAGACCGATTTCGCCAGCGCCGCGCGAACGGGACAGCGCGTCGCCGCGCGCGCGCCGGCGCTCCTGGACCGGATCGCTGCGGAAATTCATCCCGCGGATGCCTCGGCGATCATCTATACGTCGGGAAGCACCGCGCATCCGAAAGCAGTCGTCCACCGGCAGGGGGTGGTCGCGGACAAGATCCGCTTCCTGGCGGGCAATAATGCGGTCATTCCGGCCGATACCGGGGCGGGAGACCGGGTGCTCGTCACCATGCCGCTGTTCTGGGTCGGGGGATTCCTGTCGTGCTTCGGGGCTCTCGAACGCGGTGCTTCGGTGGCCTTTTCGCCCGCCTTGCCCGCGGCCCGGTTGTGGGACGAGATCGAGACGATCGGCGCAACCCACGTCACCGGCCCCGATGCGACCTTGCGAAGCCTGCAGGACCATATCGGACCCGGCTGCCGGCTCGCCGACCGTCTGAAGCCGCAGAACAGCAACCAGATGGCATGGTTCCGCGGCGAGCAGGGCTATGACCCCGACAGCATCGGATCGGCTTTCGGCATGACCGAGACGATGGGACCGCACAGCGGGTTCCGGTCGATCGACGACACCTATGGCATGCAGGCCGGGAGCCTCGGCGGTGCACTTGGCCGGATGGAGCGGCGGATCGCCGACCCCGTGACGGAAGAGGATGTCGCGCCGGGAACCGAGGGCGAGCTGCGCGTCAGGGGACCCTGGCTGATGGAGGGATATTACAAGCAGCAGCGCGGCACGGGGCTCGATGACCGGGGCTATTTCCGCACCGGGGATCGCTGCATCATCGACGATGCCGACCGGCTGCATTTCGTCGGCCGCGACAGCGGCATGATCAAGACGTCGGGCGCCAATGTCGCGCCCGAGGAAGTCGAGAACGCGCTGCGCCAGTGCGACGAGGTCATCGAGGCGGTGGTCATCGGCATGCCCGATCCGGTGCGCGGGCAGCTCGTGGTGGCCTTTGTGGCGCCGCGGCCGGGCGCGGCGCTTGACGCGGACATGCTGCGCGACTGGCTGCGACCGCGCGTGTCGAGCTTCAAGATTCCGCGGCGGTTTCTGTTCATGCCGTTCGACGACATGCCGCGCACCGCGAGCAACAAGATCCACCGCGGCGCGCTCGCGGAGATCGCGGAAGCGCGCGCGCGCACCGACGAGGGCATTCCGACAAATTGATTGACCAAAACAAATGGGGAGAGATGCAATGCAGACAGTTCGGCACCTTCTGATCGGCGCGGCGGTCTGGCCGCTCGCGCTGGCGATTTGCGGTCCGGCGGCGGCACAGGATGCCCCCGCGCCGCCGGTCGACGAAACCGGGCGCGGCAACTCGGTACTGAACGAGGATATCGTGGTCACTGCGCAGCGCCGCGACCAGAATGTCCAGGATGTGCCGATCTCGATCACGGCGATCGGCGGCAACCAGCTCGCGGCCATGAACATCCAGGACGCGCAGCGGATCGTCGACATGGTCCCGAACTTCAAGGCAGCCGGGCTCGGCGGCGCCGGCGGCCCGCCCTTCTTCAACATTCGCGGCATCAGCTTCGTCGATTTTTCCAACATCAACGAGGCGTCGGTCGCGCTCTATATCGACGATGTCTATCAGGTCGCGCAGGGCACCGGGACGTCGCAGGTCTTCGATCTCGAACGCGTCGAGGTGCTGCGCGGGCCGCAGGGAACCTTGTTCGGACGCAACTCGACCGCCGGCGTCGTCCATTATATCTCGAAGAAGCCGGGCGACACGTTCGAGGGCGATATCAGCGCGCAATATGGCCGCTTCAACCAGGTCATTCTCCAGATGGCGGCGGGTGGACCCGTTGCCGAAGGGCTGCGCGCGCGTTTCGCGCTCAAATATAACCGCGACGATGGCACCCAGCTCGACCCCGTGTCGGGTCAGCGCTTCGCGAAGACCGACGCGCTTGCAGCGCGCGCGATCGTCCAGGCCGACCTGTCGTCGGCGGTCACTTTCGAAGCCAAGCTCAGCTATGCCCGCAACGACGGACAGTCGCCGATCCACCGGCCCTATTTCGTGCTCGATCCCAATAATCCGAGCGGCTATTGCGGCGGCCGTCCGGTGCCCGGCTCGGCGGCGGACCTCGCCCATGCCGCCTGTATCCTCGCCAACCGCGGCGTCAGCCGCACCGCGGGTCAGGCGTTCGACAATTTCAAGGCGACGCGGGGGCGGTCGGATGTCGACGAATGGCCATTCCGTTACACGAGCTGGGGCGGCTATGCGAAGCTCACCGCCGATCTCGGCTTTGCCGAACTGATTTCGATCACGGGCTATGAAAATTACCGTCAGGCCTTCAGCTATGACGGCGACGGGTTCGACAACCGGCCCTATGGCGGTTCGGGCTCGCGCGATCTCGGCATCTATTTCCAGTCCAGATCGGACACGATCTCGCAGGAGATCAGGCTTTCGGGACGCACCGACGGCGGCATACAGTGGCAGCTCGGCGGATATTATTACGACGCCGAGCAGCGCGCGGATTCGACGATCGCCGTCGACAATGTGAAGACCGACCTCATCGGCTATACCACGCATACGCGAAGCTACGCGGGGTTCGGCCAGGTCGACGTGCCGATCGGCGACAAGGTGACGCTGACGGGTGGGCTTCGCTACACCGACGACCGGCGCATTCTCGATCCGCTCGATTGCAGCCGCAGCATCACGAGCACGACCTGCGCGCCGACGCCGATCCCGCGGATCGACGATGGCGAGCTGACCTATCGCCTTGCCGCCGAGTTCCGTCCGGCGGACGATCTGCTCGTCTACGCGGCCTTTTCGCACGGCTTCAAGAGCGGCGGCTTCAACACCAATCGCAATCCGCTCCTGCGCGGGCCGGTCGGTTCCGAGGAAATCGACAATTATGAAGTGGGCTTCAAGAGCAAATTCTTCGACAATCGCGTCACGCTGAACGCGGCCGCCTTCTACTATAAATATACCGGCATCCAGGCCTTGATCGGGACGACCGATCCGCTGACCGGCGCATCGAATGTGCTCTACATCAACGCGGGCGATCCGCGCACCTATGGCGCGGAGGCCGAGCTGACGGCGAGCCTGACCGACGATCTGGAACTGCGCCTCGGCGTCGGTTACCTCGATACGAAGGTTATCGCGGACCCGAGCTTTACCGCCGATGGCCGCGTGCTGAATGGCAATCGCCTGCCGCAGGCGCCCGAGTTCAGCGGCAATATGATCCTGCGCTACAATATTCCGCTCGGTGACAGCGGCACGCTGACCTTGCAGGCCGACGGGCGCTATCAGACCTCGGTCTATTCGGGGATCGACAACGACCCGGCCGAACGCGTTCCGGCCTATGGCATCGCCAACGCGCGCATCGGCTGGAAGTCGGCGGACCGGAGCTATTCGATCGAAGCCTTTGTCGACAACGTCTTCGACAAGCAGGTTATCCAGCAGATGTTCCACAATACGCTGGGGTCGTTCCCGACGACGGTCACCGCGAACGCACCGCTGTTCGATTCGGGGTTCGGCGTCTGGGGCCGGCCGCGAACCTGGGGAATCCGGGCAGGTTATAGCTTTTGACGAACCCGAGCGTCGATATGTCCGCTGCGCAAGGGCAGGCCAGCCCTTCCGCGGCGGCGCGGCGCTATGCGCTGCTGCTGCTGTTCCTCGCCTATGTCGTCAACTATATCGACCGCCAGATCGTCACGATCCTCCAGGAGCCGATCAAGGCCGACCTGGGGCTCAGCGACACCCAGCTCGGGCTGATGACGGGCCTCAGTTTCGCGCTCTTCTACGCGACGCTCGGAATCCCGATCGCGCGGATCGCCGACCGGCATTCGCGGACGCGGCTGATCGCAGGGGCGATCACCTTGTGGAGCGCGATGACTGCTGCATGCGCCGCCGCGGGCAATTTCTGGACGCTGCTGATGCTCCGGATGGGCGTCGGGGTCGGCGAGGCCGGGCTCAGCCCGCCGGCGCATTCGCTTATTTCCGACTATTATGAGCCCGAACGGCGCGCGACGGCGATCGGCATCTATTCGGTCGGGATCCAGGTCGGCGTCTTCCTCGGGTTTCTCGCCGGCGGGGTCATCAATCACTTCTTCGGTTGGCGGATGGCGTTCCTCGTCGTTGGCTTGCCGGGGCTTCTGCTGGCGCTCCTGATCCGCTTCACGATGCGCGAGCCTCCGCGCGGGCAATTTGATCCGCCTGCGGATCGGGCCGGCGCGCCCGGCAACGAAGGCCTGTTCGCTTCACTGGCGGCGCTATGGCGCATCAGGCCGTTTCGATACGCTGCTTTCGCGTCGGGTTTTCATGCCCTCGTCCTTTATGGTCATGGCCATTGGGCGCCCCCCTATCTCGGGCGCCTCCACGCCATGCCGCTCCACGAGATCGCCTTCTGGCTGGCGATTCTGGCGGTTCTGCCGGGCGCGCTCGGCATCTGGCTCAGCGGCATCGCCGCGGACTGGCTCGTCCGCCGGTCGCCGAAGGGGCGGCTTTGGGTCGCGTCGGGAAGCCTTGCGCTGCTGATCCCGTTCGAAATTGCCTATGCGCTTGCGGGCAGCCCCGGGCTGGCGCTCGCGATGTCGGCGATCACCCATTTCCTCGGCGGCGCCTATCTAGCGCCGACGATCGCCTTCGCCCACAGCCAGGTCACGCCGCGCCAGCGCGCGTCGGCTTCGGCGGTGCTGCTGCTCGGGCTCAACCTGATCGGGCTTGGCATCGGCCCGATGCTGGTCGGGCTGCTCAGCGATGCGGCGACCGCACAGGGGTTCGGGACCGCGGGCCTGCGCTACGCGCTGCTCGCGATCATTCCCTCGCAGTTCGTCGCGCTGGCGCTTTTTCTCCGGGCCAACGCCATCGACGCGCCTCCGCTTCCATCCAGCAAGGAATAATGACCATGGCATCCCAAGCAACGCCGATCTGGTCGAAGCCCTTCTATCGGGGCTGGTTCCTGTTCCTGCTCACCATGGCCTATGCGCTGAACTTTCTCGACCGGCAGCTCTTGTCGATCCTGCAGGAGCCGGTGAAGGCCGAACTCGAGCTCAGCGATACGCAGCTCGGGCTCATCGGCGGGCCGGTGTTCGCATTGCTCTACGTCGGGCTCGGCGTGCCGATCGCGCGCCTCTCCGACCGCACCAACCGGGTGCGGATCATTTCGGGCGCGATCGGCCTCTGGAGCATCGCCACGGCGACATGCGGCCTCGCTGCCAACTTCTTCCAGCTCGCCGCCTCGCGGATGACCGTGGCGGTCGGCGAAGCGGCAGCGACCGCGCCGTCCTATGCGCTGCTCGCCGATCTCTACAAGAAGGAGCAGCGCGCGAGTGCGATCGGCATCTTTACGACCGGAACCTCGATCGGTTCGGCACTCGGCCTCGCGCTCGGCGGCTGGGTCGGCTTTACTTATGGATGGCGCAGCGCCTTTCTGATCATCGGCCTGCCGGGCGTGCTCCTCGCGCTCGTCATCTTTCTCACCTTGCGCGAACCGCCGCGCGGCTTCTCGGACGGGCGCAGCGCCGACGTGCCGCCCGCGAAATTCGCCGAGGTGGCAAAGCGGGCGCTCGCGACGCGGGCCTTTCCGGGGATCGCCTTTGCGATCGGCATCGCCAGCATTTCGGGCTTCGCGCTCGCGCACTGGATGCCGAGCTTCATGGTCCGCAGCTTCGGGGTCACCATCGCCGAGGCGGGGTGGCGCGTCGCGCTGGCTTCGGGCGGCGGCGGCCTTGTCGGCGGCCTCGTGGGCGGCTTCGTCTGCGACCGTCTCGCGAAACGCGACCGGCGCTGGTGGTGCTGGGCGCCGGCGATCGCCTTCTTCCTCAACATTCCGTTGATGCTGCTCCTGTTCCGCGCGACGAGCGCGACCGAAGCCATGCTGTTGATGGCGGCGGTGCTCTTTCTCTATCATTTCTGGGGCGGGGCAGGGCATTCACTGATCCAGAGCCTTGTTGGCGTCCGCATGCGCGCCACCGCCGCCGCACTGTTCCTGATGTGCATCAGCCTGATCGGACAGGGGCTGGGTCCGCTCGTCGTCGGTTTCGCGAGCGACCGGCTTCACGCGGGGGCGGGCGCCGAATCGCTGCGCTATGCGCTGATGGCGACGACGCCGGTCTGGCTCGTTGCGGGATTGCTCTGGATGTGGGCCGCGACGCGGCTGCGCGAGGAACTCGACAATACGCCCGAATGAACGTGGGCGCCCGCCGGGACTTCGTCTAGGGAATGGCGCCGCTCGCCTTGAGCGCGGCGAGGCGCGCCGCGTCATAGCCAAGGCTTGCGAACAACGTATCGCCGTCGGCGCCCACGGCGGGGGCCGGCTGCGGCACCGGATTGACGGTCGCCGAATAGCGCGGCGCGGGGGCAGGGTGCGGAACGCCCGCGACGCTCACGAAGGTGTCGCGCGCGACATTGTGAGGATGGAGCGGCGCTTCGCCGAGCGACAGCACGGGAGCGAAGCAGACGTCGGTCGCCTCCATCAGCGCGCACCATTCGTCACGCGTCTTGCCCGAGAACAGCGCGGCGACCTTTTCCTTGAGGGCAGGCCATTGCGCCTCGTCGAGTTGGGCATCGAAGGCGGGATCGGCATCGAGGCCGGTCTTTTCGCGGAGCAGCGCATAGAATTGCGGTTCGATCGACCCGATCGAGATGAATTTGCCGTCGGAGCAGGTGTAGGTGTCGTAGAAATGCGCGCCGCCGTCGAGGCGGTTCACACCGGCCTCGTCGCGGATCATGCCGGCGCCGTGGAACCACCAGCTCATGCCGGCCAGCAGCGCCGAGCCGTCGGTCATCGCGCAGTCGATGACCTGGCCTTCGCCGGTCTTCGCCGCGTGAAGCAGCGCGCTCGCCATGCCGAAGGCGAGCATCATGCCGCCGCCGCCGAAGTCGCCGACATAATTGACCGGCGGCACGGGCTTTTCGCCGGCGCGGCCGATGCCGTGGAGCACGCCCGAGAGCGAGATGTAATTGATGTCGTGCCCCGCCGCCTGCGCATAGGGGCCGAATTGCCCCCAACCGGTCATGCGGCCGTAAACGAGCTTCGGATTATCGGCGAGCAGCACCTCGGGGCCGAGCCCGAGCCGTTCCATGACGCCCGGACGATAGCCTTCGATGATCCCGTCGGCGCCGCGGCAAAGGTCGCGCGCAGCGTCGATCGCGCCATCCTTCTTCATGTCGAGCACGACCGACTTGCGATTGCGGCAGAGCGGGTCGCGCGGGTCCATGATGCCGCCGGGGCGATCGATACGGATCACCTCGGCGCCATGGTCGGCGAGCATCATGCCGCAGAAGGGGCCGGGACCGATGCCGGCAAATTCGATGATCCGGATTCCCGTCAGCGGTCCCGCCATGTGATTTTCCCCTGTTCTTTCCGCGGCGCGCTTCAGCCGAGGCGTTCGATGACGATCGCGGGGGCCATGCCGCCCGCCGCGCACATGGTGACGAGACCATAACGGCCGCCCGAGCGTTCGAGTTCGTCGAGCGCGGTGCCGATGAGGATCGATCCGGTGGCGCCGATCGGATGGCCGAGCGCCATCGCGCCGCCGTTGATGTTCACCTTCTCGCGGTCGAGATCGAGATCGCGGATGAACTTTTCGGCGACGACGGCAAAGGCCTCGTTGATTTCCCAGACGTCGATATCGTCCTTGGTCAGCCCGGCCTTGGCGAGCACCTTCTTCGCAGCCGGGACGGGGGCGTTGAGCATCAGCGTCGGATCGTCGCCGACATTGGCATAGGCGACGACGCGCGCACGCGGCTTGAGGCCGTTCTTCTCGGCATAATCCTTCGAGGTGATCAGCAGCGCGGCGGCGCCGTCGACGACGCCCGAGCTGTTACCGGCATGGTGGACGCCCTCGAAGTCGAGATCGGGATAGCGGCGCTGGATCTGCTTCTTGAAGGTGACGCCGCCGCCAAGATCGAAGTCGGCAAGCGCGCCGAAGCTGGGCTTGAGCGAGGCGAGACCTTCCGCCGTGGTTTCGGGACGCGGAAATTCCTCATGGTCGAGCGCGACGCTGCCGTCGGGGTTGTGGACGGGGACGACAGATTTCGCGAAACGGCCTTCCCTGATCGCCTTGTCGGCGCGCTGCTGGCTGACGAGCGCGAGCGCGTCGACCGCCGCGCGGTCGATTCCCTCGATCGCGGCGATCGCGTCGCCGCAGACGCCCTGGTGCGATTGCGGATGTATCTCGTCGAGCGCCGCGTTGCCCGCACCCATGCCGAGCGGCTTGAGGCCGGCATTGGCTTCTTCGGCGGCGAGCGTCGCCGTGTAGCTCATCATTTCGGTTCCGCCAGCGATGACGCAATCTTCCATGCCCGACATCACCGTTGCCGCGGCGAAGTTGACCGAGCTGATGCCGCCGCCGCAGAAGCGGTCGAGCGTGGTGCCCGAAGCCTTGACGTCATAGCCCGCCGAAAGCGCGGCCATGCGGCCGAGGTCGGTGCCTTGCTTGCCCTTCTGCGTCGACGTCGACCAGATGATGTCGTCGACTTCGGCGGTGTTGAGATTGTTACGGTCCTTGATCGCCTTCAGCACCGTCGCGGCGAGATGCTGCGGGTGGAGATGCGAGAGCGCGCCCTTGCCGGGCTTGCCGATCCCGCGCGGGGTACGGACGGCGTCGATGATATAGGCTTCGGTCATGGTCGGATTTCCTTGTGGTCAGGCGGGAATCTGGTTGAAGGGCACGCCCTTGTCGGGGCGGTGATCCTGCGGCAGGCCGAGAATCTTTTCGGCGATGGTGTTGAGCAGCATCTCGTCGGCGCCGCCGGCGATGCGGCCGGTCGGGGCGTTGATCCAGCTGTTGGTCCAATTATCCTTGACGAAACCATGCGCGTCATAGGCAAAGCCGCTGCTGCCCTGGAGGTCGATCGCGAGCTCCGACAGCTTCTGGCGCGAGCGAACCGAGACGAGCTTGTTGAGCGAGCCTTCGGGCCCCGGGGTCATTCCCGCCTGCATCATCAGCATCGCGCGCGCGGTGATCGCATCGAGGCCCGATCGCATCGCGTAGTTGCGCGCGATCTGCTGGCGGATGCGGCTATCCTCGATCGCCGGCTTGCCGCCGAAGTCGGTCGCTTTCGCAAGGTCGATGAAGAGGTCGAGGTGCGGACCGAAGCCGCCGCTGTCGGTCGCGACATAGCGCTCGATCATCAGCGTTGCCATCGCGACGGCAAAGCCGCCGCCGACGGGCGACATGCGGTGATCGTCACCGATCTTCACATCGTCGAAGAAGACTTCGTTCACATGGCTGTCGCCGCCTGCGAGCTTGATCGGGCGTACCGTGACGCCGGGGGCCTTCATGTCGACCCAGAAGTAAGTGAGTCCCTTGTGTTTCGGCACATTGGGGTCGGTCCGGGCGACGATGACGCCATAGTCGCTATATTGCGCCCAGCTCGTCCAGACCTTCTGGCCGTTGAGCTTCCAGCCATTGCCATCGGTCTCGGCACGCGTGCGCAGCCCCGCGAGATCGGATCCGCCGGCGGGCTCGGAAAAGAGCTGGCACCAGATTTCCTCGCCCTGCAACGCCTTCAATACGCGTTCGCGGACGAAATCCTTGTCTTCGCCGAACTGCATCAGGATCGGGACGGGCATGCCGAGCGAAATGCCGAAATAGGCGTTGGGGAAGCCGTGCTTCATCTCCTCGGCCTCGAAGGTCACCTTCTCGAGGTGCGTGAGACCCTGGCCGCCATATTCGGTCGGCCAGTTGATCCCGGCATAGCCGGCGTCGAATTTCGCCTTCTGATAGCGGCGTCCGAGCGCGAGGTCGTCGGCTTCGGAGAGCCCCTTGCGCGCACACTTTCCGAAGGTCGGCCTGACGCTCTCCAGCCAGGCAGCCGCCTTGGAGCGGTAGGCGTCGAGATTGCTCATGCGGCTTCTCCTGTCAGGCGGTCGACCAATATATCCTCCCAGAACAGGCTGTTGCCCTGTTCGAGCGCAAGGCTGCGCGCGCGGCGCATATGAAGATGGAGGCCGGCCTCCCAGGTGACGCCGATGCCGCCATGGACCTGCACGCAGTCGCGCGCGGCGGTGTCATAGGCTTCGGTCGCCGACAGGCGCGCGGCGGCGGCGGCGAGGATGAATTCGGGCGTTTCCGCGCGCGCGGCGGCATGGATGCAGTTGGCGCGCGCGAGTTCGACGAGACCATAAAGTTCGGCGATGCGGTGCTTCACCGACTGGAAGCCGCCGATGAGCTGGCCGAAGGCGCGGCGGGTGAGGGCATAGTCGCGCGCGACTTCCATCAGCGCCTCGGCGCCGCCGGTCTGTTCATGCGCGGTGACGACCGCCTGCAGCGCGAGGATGTGGAGCGCCGCGTCGCGCGCCGCCGAGCCGGTGACCAGCGCTTCGGCGGGGGTGCCGGTAAAGCCGAGATCGGCGAACAGGCGGCTGTTGTCGAAGCTCGCGATCGCGGTGCGTGCCACCCCGGCGAGTTCGGCGATCGCCAGCACCGGCATGCCGGGGCCGTTCGCGAAGACGATCGCGATGTCGGCGGCGAGCCCGCCTGCTACGCCCGTTGCCGTGCCGTCGATCCGGTCGTCGGTAAAGGTCAGCTTGGGGGCGGCGGGCAGGGCGTTGGCGCCCTCGGCAAAGGCGACTGCCCCGATGATCTCGCCGCTCGCCAGCCCGGGAAGCCAGCGCGTTTTCTGTGCATCGGATCCATATCGTTCGATGGCCTTCGCGGCGCCGAAGCTCGAGGTCAGAAAGGGCGCGCCGCTCAGCGTGCGTCCGGCCTGGTGCGCGATGAGGCCAAGTTCGGCGAGGCCGAGGTCGAGCCCCCCATAGGCTTCGGGGAGGGCAAGCGCCGTCCAGCCTTGCTCCTTAGCCGTCTCCCAGAAGGCCGTGTGATATTCGCCGCTCGCTTCGAGCAGGGGGAGCAGCTCGTCCTTGCTCACCCGGGCCTCGAGCACGCGGCGCGATTCGGTCGCGATCGCCTGCTGCCCCTCGTCGTACAAAATCGACATAGCGGTCCTGTTCCTTCAGCGGATCGTATATTTCTTGGCCTTGTCGGCCATCAGCGCGGCGCGGTTCACCTGCGGCACGCCGACCGGATTGCCGATCTGGCAATATTTGAGCCCCTGCTGCAGCGCGACGCTGCGCGGCAGGTCGAGCGATTCCCAGATCGCCTTGACCGATCCTGCGGTCGCCGCGGGCGGCTTGGCGGCGATCGCGGTCGCCAGTTCGTGCGCGCGCGGCCAGAGATCCTCGAGCGTCGTGATTTCGCTGACGAGGCCGATGCGCAGCGCGGTGCCGGCACCTATCCTTTCGTCATTGCCGAGCAGCACCATGCGCAGCACGTCGTGGAGCGGCATGTGATAGGTCATACCGATCGGCTCGAGCGCGCTCGTCATCCCGTAGGTGACATGCGGGTCGAAGAAGGTCGCGTCTTCGGAGCAGATGATGATGTCGCTCTCGTTGAGCCAGTAGAAGGCGCCGCCGGCGGCCATGCCGTGGACCGCGGCGATGACCGGCTTCCAGCATTTCATCGACTTCGGGCCGAGATAGTTGCCGGGATCCTCGGCGTGCCAGATATTGTCGAGATCGACGACCGTTCCGCCGGGTTTCTGCGATTCCTTGACGTCGACGCCGGTGCACCACGCTTTTCCGGGGGCCGCGCGCAAGACGCAGCAATGAATATCGTCGTTGGCGCCGATCCACTTCCACAGATGTTCGAATTCGTCCATCATCCGCCTGGTGAAGCTGTTCATCGCGTCGGGACGATTGATCGTGATCGTCGCGACATGGTCGGCGACCTCGAGCAGGATGGTTTCATATTGCATGGCCAGCGAATCCTCTCCCGGCGTTTGTCATGGTTGACCTAGTTATACAACTCGCTATGACACAGAGGGCAACAACGAGGCAAGTCCCGCAATGAATTTCGACCTTAGCGATGAACAGAAAATGCTTGGCGAGCAAGCCCGGGCGCTGCTTTCCGACCTTTCGCCGTTCGACCGGCTTCGCCACCTGATCGATTCGGGCGCCGATTGGGACGAGGAACTGTGGCGCTCGCTCGCCGAGATGGGCTTCCTCGGGGCGGCGATCCCCGAGGAACATGGCGGACTTGGCCTCGGCGCGCTCGACCTCGGCGTGATCATGGAGGCGCTGGGCGCCGCCAATGCCGCGGTGCCCTTCATGAGCTCGATCGTCCTCGCCGCCGAGGCCATCGCACTCGCGGGCAGCGAGGCGCAAAAGGCGGCGTGGCTCCCCAAGCTCGCTTCGGGCGAAGCGGTGGCGACCTTTGCCTATGCCGAGGGGCCGGGCCCGGTGTTTGCGGCTGGCGTGCAGCTTCGCGACGGAAGATTGACCGGCAGCAAGTCTCCGGTCGCCGATGCAGGCATCGCCGACATTGCGGTCGTACTGGTTGCGGGCGGCGGCTTCGCGCTGGTCGAACTCGATCAGCCCGGCGTGCTGCGCACGAAGCTCGAGAGCTTCGATCAGTTGCGCCCGCATTATCGCCTCGATTTCATTGATGCGGCCGCCGAGGTCATGCCCGGTACCGGTAAACTCGACCGGCTGATCGATCAGGCGGCGGTGCAGGCGGCGTTCGAAGCGGCGGGCGCCGCCGAAGCCTGCCTGACGATGGCGCGCGACTATGCGATGGAACGGCAGATGTTCGGCCGCTCGCTCGCCGGTTATCAGGCGATCAAACACAAGCTTGCCGACGTCGCGGTCGCGACCGAGCTGGCAAGATCGAACGCATATTATGGCGGCTGGGCCGCCGAATCCTCGCCCGACGACTTGCCCGCCGCCGCCGCGGCGGCGCGCCTTTCGGGCATCAAATGCTTCGAGATGGCGGCGCGCGAAAATCTGCAGGTGCATGGCGGCATCGGCTACACGTTCGAGGCGAACTGCCATTTCTATTATCGGCGCGAGCGCATGTTGGCGGTGCATCTCGGAAACCGCGGTTTCTGGGCCGACCGCCTGCTGAACGCGCAGCCCGGCAGCCAGGCAAAGGCGGTATAAGATGGATTTCAACGACAGCCCCGAAGAAGCCGGCTTTCGCGCCAAGGCGCGCGACTGGCTCGCAGCGCACGCCCCCGCGCATGTGCTCAAGCCGGGCGAGAAGATGCCCGATACCGAAGAGGCCGATCGCGGCCGCGCGTGGATGCGCGAATTGTTCGCGGGCGGCTGGTCGGGCCTGACTTTTCCGAAAGCCCTCGGCGGCGGCGGCCTTTCGGGGGCCGAGGCAGTGATCTTCTCCGAAGAAGAGGGCAAATATCACCTCCCCAAGGGGCCTTTCACGTCGATCGGGACTGGCATGGCGCTGCCGGTTATTGCGAAGCATGGCAATGACGAACAGCGCGCGCGCTTCATCGAACCGACGCTGAAGGGCGACATCACCTGGTGTCAGCTGTTCTCCGAACCGGCGGCGGGGTCCGATCTCGCGGCGCTGCGTACCAAGGCGGTGCGTGCCGATGACGGCTCGGGCGACTGGATCGTCAACGGCCAGAAGGTCTGGTCGAGCTGGGCGCATCTGACCGACTGGGGCATTCTCGTCGTGCGCACCGACCCGACCCTGCCCAAACACAAGGGGCTGACCTTTTTCGTCGTCGACATGAAGACGCCGGGGATCGAGACGCGCCCGATCCGCCAGATTTCGGGAGCATGCGAGTTCAACGAAACATTCCTCACCGATGTCCGGATTCCCGATGCAAACCGGCTCGGCGCCGAGGGCGAGGGCTGGGCCTGTTGCATGACGGTGCTCATGGGCGAACGCCTCGGGTCTGGCGCGCATCGCAGCGGGGTCGAACCGCTCATCGATTATGCCGCGGCGACCCCCGATGGCCGTGGCGGTACGATGCTCGACGACCGCGCGATCCGCCAGCAGCTCGCCGAGGCACTCGCCGAAGAGCAGGGCGAACGGTTCTTCCAGGCGCGCCTCAGGACGATGGTCTCGAAGGGCGAGAATCCCGGCGCGCTCGCGGGCATGGTCAAGCTCGCCTATGCGTCGCGCTACCAGAAGACCAATGGCCTCGCGCTCGAATTGCGCGGCCTCGCGGGCATCGCACCCGAGGCTGGCGATACCGCAACCGGCGACGTCCAGTACGACTATATCTATTCGACCGTGATGCGTATCGCGGGCGGGGCCGACGAGGTGCTGCGCAACCAGATTGCCGAACGTGTGCTTGGCATGCCCGGCGAGGTGCGGATGGACAAGGATGTGCCGTTCGATAGCCTGAAGGGCTGATCGTCAGGCGGCGAGCCCGGCCTTCCAGTCGCGGCGGATTTTCCTGGCGAGGCTCCATTTGTGGACCTCGGTCGGGCCGTCGTAGATGCGGAAGGCGCGAACCTCGCGGAACACCTGCTCGACGATCGTCTTGTCGGTCACGCCGGTACCGCCCATCACCTGGACGCAGCGGTCGGCGATGCGCATCAGCGCCTCGGACACCGCGACCTTCGCCATCGAGCTTTCGACCGTGCCGAGCGATCCGGTGTCGAGCACGCCCGCGCACCAGTCGATCATCAACTCGGCTTGCTTCAGGTCGATCATATTTTCGGCGAGCATGAAGCCGACGCCCTCATGGTCGATCAGCGGCTTGCCGAAGGCCTCACGGCGGTTGGCATAATCGGTTGCGATCTCGTGCGCGCGGATGCACGCGCCGAGCCAGCGCATGCAATGCGACAGGCGGGCAGGGGACAGGCGCACCTGCGCGTACCGGAATCCTTCGCCCGCCTCGCCGAGCATCTGGTCGGCGGGGATGCGGAGGTTGTCGATCGTCAGCGTTGCGTGGCCGCCGGGCATCGAACTGTCGATCGTGTTCGGCACCTCGTCGATGCGGATCGCGGGATCGGGCAGGTCGACGAGGAACATGCACGCGCCCTGTTCGGACTTTGCCATCACGATGCCGACGCGCGCGCCCTGCGCGCCGGTGATGAAGGTCTTGCGGCCATTGACCACCCAGTGATTGCCGTCGAGGTGGCACGTCGTCTTCATCATCGACGGGTCGGACCCGGCGCCGCCTTCTTCGGCAGGCTCGGTCATGAAAAAGGCCGAACGGACGCGGCCTTCGACCATCGGTTTCAGGAAGCGCTCCTTGAGTTCGGGGCTGCCTTCCTTGCCGAGCAGGTACATATTGCCCTCGTCGGGCGCCATCGTGTTGCACGCGAGCGGCCCGAGCGGCGACAGGCCGCTCTTGATCAGCACCACGGCGGTCTCGCCCTGATTGAGGTGGCTGCCGTCGGCCAGGATATGCGGGGTCAGCACGCCCGCGGCGCGGGCATGTTCGCGCATCTCCATCACCAGCTCGTCGGTCGGCGCGCCATGATGATCGCGGCGCGGGTCGCTCTCGTAGGGAATGATGCGTTCCCGGACGAACGCTTCGACCCTTGCGGCTATCGCGAGCGCGCGGTCAGTCTGTGTCATGAAATGTCCTTGCCGTCGGCTGCGTTCAAGCCGCTCTGCGCCGTTCTGCTGCGGCCTTCGCCAGCGGTCCGGCCAGATCCTTTTTCAGTATCTTGCCATTCGGATTGAGCGGCATCACGTCCATCACCAAAAGGGTGCGGGGCACCTTGTTGTCGCCGAGATGCTCCTTGCAAAAGGCGATGATATCGTCGGGCGTCGCGCTTTCGCCGGGGCGCAGCGTGACAGCGGCCGCAATGTCTTCGCCCAGCACCTCGTGCGGGACGCCGACGACCGCTGCCTGCTGGACCGCCGGGTGAAGGTGGAGCGCGGTTTCGATCTCGAGCGGCGTGATATTATAGCCGCCGCGAATTATCAGCTCCTTGGACCGTCCCGCCATGATGAGGTCGCCGTCGGCATCGACGAAGCCGAGGTCGCCGGTCTTGGTCCAGCCGCCCTTGAAGCTCGCCGCCGTCGCTTCGGCATCGTTCCAGTAGCGACGCGGATGCTTCTGCCAGCCGAAGATTTCGCCGACGACGCCGGGCTCGGTAATGACGTTTCCGGCTTCGTCGCGAAGCTGCATATGCGGCGGCAGTTTGCCGACGCAGCCGGGTTTGCGGACCTGTTCCTGGCTCGTCGTGCCCACGCCGATGCCGCCTTCGGACATGCCGTAGCTGTTGCGCATCCGGACGTGGGGCCAGAGCTTCAGCGCACGCTCGACCGAATCATGCGGCAGGGGCGCGGTGCCGGTCATCAGATACTTGACCCCCGCAAAATCATAGTTCGCGACGTCGGGGTGATCGAGGATCAGCCGCAGCATCGAGGGAACCAGATAGACGAGGTTCGGCTGCTTTTCGCGGACGAGGTCCAGAAAGCCCTTGGGGTCGAACTTCTGCTGGGTGATGGCGGTCGCGCCGCCGCGGGCGGGCAGCATGACGATGCCGATGTTGCCACCCGACCCGGTAAGCGGAAGGGCGCTCAACGTCGAGCGCGAACGGTCCATATTGTGACCTGTGACCCCGGTCATCAGGTCGGGGTGCGACACCACGACGCCCTTGATCTTGCCCGTGGTTCCCGACGTTCCAAGGATCTCCGCGTCGGCATTGGGATCGAGGCCCGCCTGATCGGGCAGAGCGCCGATGTCGCGCGGCATGGCATCGACGTGCCAGCTGCCCGCAAGATCGAGCTCCTTCACGAGGTCCGGCGTGTCGGTCAGGCAGAAGCGCGGTTCGCATAGCGCGGCATAATCTACGATTTCGCGGGGATTGAGGCGCGTATTGATCGGGCAGGCGATGCCGCCGGCGCGAAAGACAGCGAACACCGCGATCGCCATTTCGACCGCACGCATGTTGCTGATCGGCAGGAAGACGCGGTCGCCAGGCACGAGGCCTGCGGCTGTCAACCCGCCGCCGACTTCATCGGCCTCGCGGTCCCACTCGGCGAAGGTGATCTGCCGCCTGACGTCGTCGTGCGCGATCTCATTTGCCTGATGCGACGCGCGCACCTTCAATGCATCGCTGATGCGGCGAACTTCCATTGTGCACTATCCCCTTGCGTGACTTGTGAGGATATATTACCTAGTTATATAACTCGTGACAAGGGAGATATGCGGTGGCCGATACGAAAGAAGATATCAAGCAGAGCGACGAATGGCAGAAAGCCGTCGATTACGAGATCACCGACCATGATATCGAGCGCCAGCGCCAGCTGCTCGGATTCGATCAGGCCGCAAAGACCCGCGAATATATCCAGACGGCAACCGAAGATAATATCCGCAACTTCGCGCATGGCTGCGGTGACGACAATCCGCTCTATTGCGATCCGCATTATGCGAAGAAGACGCGCTGGGGCGGCGTTATCGCGCCCGGCATGTTCACCGGCATGATTAACCGGCCGATGAAGGGCGATCCCGTACCCGATGAGATCAAGGCGCTGCGCAAGAGCCTGTTCAAGGGCATCCACGTCTTTGTGTCGGGGTCGACCTGGGACTTCTATCGTCCCGTGCGCCCCGGTGACACGATCTACAGCTTCAACGGCGACGAGTCGGTCGAGGTGAAGAGTTCCGAATTCGCCGGCAAGTCGGTCATTTCGGTCCGCCGCGACGTCAAGGTGAACCAGCGCGGCGAAGTCGTCGCCGTCTATCGTATCCTGCGCGTTCTGACCGAACGCAAGACGGCGGCGAAGAAAGGCAAGAATCTCTCGATCCAGCCTGCGACCTACACCGAGGAGGAGTTCGCCAAGATCGAGGAAGTCTACGCGAACGAGAAGGTACAGGGCGCGGCGAAGCGCTGGTTCGAGGATGTCGAGCCCGGCGACAGCCTCGGCACGCAGGCCAAGGGCCCGCTGACCGTCACCGACGTGATCTGTTTCCATTCGGGCGGCTATGGTTTCGTGCCCTACGCGCCGACGGCCAACCGCCTCGCGCACAAGAATCGCCAGCGCATTCCGGCCTTCTACGTGAAGAACGAACATGGCATTCCCGACGTCGCGCAGCGGCTGCACTGGGATCCGGTGTGGGCGCAGGCGATCGGCAACCCGATGGCCTATGACTATGGCGTGATGCGCGAAAACTTCCTCTACCAGTATCTGTCGGACTGGTGCGGAGACGATGCGATCATCCTTCACGTCCATGACGAGATCCGCAAGTTCAACTATATGGGCGACGTCCAGACCGTGACCGGCAAAATTCTCGCCAAGCGACAGGAAGGCGGCCAGAATCTGGTCGATGTTGCGGTGGCCTTCACCAACCAGCGCGGCGAGGAATCGGTCCGCGCGACCGCGACCATTGCCTTGCCGAGCAAGGATAATGCCCTGCCGATGTATCCCGAGGTTCCGGCGGACCTCGCGCAGAAGGCGGCGAAGATGATGGCGCGGCACTGGGAACTTGGCGGCGATTGATCCGGCCTCCATTTCCTTGGAAGATTGCAGGGCAAAGGGGGACCATTCATGTCCGAAGTGCTGATCGACGATGATGCGGGCGTTCGCACCATCACCCTCAACCGGCCCGACCGGCTCAATGCGCTGACGGGCTCGATCATGGCGCCGCTCGCCGATGCGTGCGCCGATGCGGCGCGCGACGCGTCGGTCGGCTGCGTCGTCGTGACGGGCGCGGGCAGGGGCTTTTGCGCCGGGGGCGACCTCAAGGAGGGAGGCGCCGACAAGGCCATCGTGCCCGCCAACGCCGAGAGCGGCAGCCGTGCGGAGCAGAGCTTCGTGCGGCTGCGCGGTTTCATGGAAACTTCGCGCCTGCTCCATGAAATGGCGAAGCCGACGATCGCCATGATCAACGGCCCGGTCGCGGGCGCGGGCATCGGCATCGCCGGGGCTTGCGACCTGCGCTTCGCGGCGAAAAGTGCAAGCTTCCTCACCGCCTTCGACCGGATCGGCGCGGGCGGCGATTTCGGCTCGACCTGGTTCTGGACCAAGATCGTCGGCACCGGCGTTGCGCGCGAACTCTTCCTGCTGGGCGAGAAGCTGACTGCGGACGAGGCCTTTGCAAAGGGGCTCTACACGCGTCTGTTCGACGATGACGCCTTGCGCGACGAGACGATGAAGGCCGCCCGCCGGCTCGCCGACGGCCCGCGCATGGGCTACCGCTATATGAAAACCAACCTCAACAACGCCGAGGATTGGGCTTTCGAGGCGGCGCTCGATGCCGAAGCGCTCAATATGGGCCTGTCGACCAGCGCGACCGCGATGATCTGGCGCGAGAAGAAGAAGCAGGACGAACAGGGCGGTGGCTGAGCCGCTCGACCTGCGGATCGATGTTTCGGATGCGCTGCCCGCCGCGATCACCGGCGGCGAGCCGCTGCATATCGCCGCATGGGTGTTTATGCCCGACCTCTTGCCCGAAAAGCCGACGGTCGTCACGCTGTTCAACGGCGGGACCTACGATCGCCGCTACTTCCATTTCGAGGTGCCCGGACGCGAGGGCTATAGCTGCGCCGAATATCTGAGCGCGCGCGGCCATATCGTCATCCTTCCCGACCATCTCGGCATCGGCGCCAGCGACCGTGCGAAGGATCAGATGCTTGCGACGCGCGAGGTCGCGGCGCTCGCGCATCACACCGCGATCGAACGGATCTACGACCAATTACGCGATGGAAGGCTGGCGACGCTTCGGGAATTCGTGAAGGTCGGTGGCGGCCATTCGATGGGCGGGTTCATGACGATCACCCAGCAGGCGGCGTATCGGACCTACGATCTCTGCCTGATCCTCGGCTATACCGCCGACGGTGTGCACCTGACGTTCGGCGACCAGCTGGTGCGTGTGCATCCCGGCGATCTCGACCCGACCCAGCCCGACTATGACAAGCGCGACCGGTCGAAACTGCGCAAAAGCTTCCACTGGGACGATGTTCCCGAGGATGTGATCGCGGTAGATGACGCCCTGCTCGTCGAAGTGCCTTATGTGCTCTCGACGCAGTCGATCATGACCGGCATCGTTACCGCCGACGCCGCGAAGATCGACGTGCCGATCTATATCAACCTCGGCGAGCGAGATGTATCGCCGAACCCGCATGCCGAGCCCGGCTATTATTCCGCGTGCCGCGACATCACGCTGCATGTCCTGCCGCACTCGGGTCATTGCCAGAATTTCGCGACGACGCGTATCGAGATGTACGACCGCATCGACCGCTGGGTGCGCGACCAGGCTGGAGCCCCATGACCACCGAACATATCCGTATCGACCGCCATGAGGGCGGTATCGCCGCCGTTACTGTCGCCCGCGCCGATATCGGCAACGCCTCCTCGCCCGAGATGCTCGGCGAGATACGCGACGCCTTCGCCGCGCTGTCGGTCGACCGCGAGGTCCGTGCCATCGTCTTTGCCGCCGAGGGAAAACATTTTTCTGTCGGTGCCGATTTCGCTTTTTTACAGCGACTTACGGTCCTGTCCGCAAGCGAGATCAAGGATACCGTCTACGCCAATTTCCAGGGCGCGGCGCGCGCCATCTATCGCTGTCCGAAGCCCACGCTTGCGCTGGTGCAGGGCGCCGCCGTCACGGTCGGCTGCGAGCTGGCGCTGGCCTGCGATTTCCGCGTCGCTGCCGATTCGGCGATGTTCCAGGAAAGCTGGATCAAGCTCGGCATCATGCCGCCGCTTGGTGGAACCTTCCTGCTCCCGCGCATCGTCGGCCTCGGCCGCGCGATGGAGATGTGCCTTCGCGGCAAGCAGGTGCGTGCTGAGGAGGCGCTCGCGATCGGGCTGGTGAGCGAAGTGGTAGGCAAGGACGGGCTTGCCGCGCGCGGTATCGAACTGGCGCGCGAACTCGCCGCTTCGGCCCCGCTCGGTTATGCGACCGTGAAACAGTCGATCCAGCGTGCGCTCGAGAGCAGCATGGAGGCGGAATGGCAGGCCAATCTGCCCAATCAGGCCTTGCTCCTCGGGAGCCGGGACCATCGTGAAGGGCTGGCCGCAATCACCGAAAAGCGGGCACCCGACTTCCGCGGCGAATAGGGTCAGCGGGGGCTGCCCGGCCCCACGAAAATCGTTTGCGTCCCTTTGGCATAGACGCCGTCGACATCGGCGAAGACCGTCTGCGCCAGCGCATGGCCGTTCCCCGCACCCTCGGTATGCGCATCGAGCAGGAACCAGTCGCCGCGCGGGAGGCGGAAGAACTGGATCGAGATGTCGAGATTGGCGTAGCTCCACTCGTGCGCGTGGGTCGCGCTGCCGACCCCGTTGCCGAAGTCGGCGAAGAGGCAGGCCTTGACGAAGGGTGACGCCGGCACGCCCGACACAATCTCGCCGTCCATGCGCATCCACGATACGCCGCGCCCGGGCTGGCGGACCCCGCCCATGATCGGGCGCGTCTTTATCGCTCCTGCCATGCTCGCGCCGATCAGGAAGACATCTTCGGGGACGTCGCCGGGAGCGGGATGGGGCTGGGGCGCCGGCAATTCGGGAGTGTCCATATGGCGCGCCAGGAGCACATGGGCTTGCGCTACGGGCTTGCCGGCGGCGAGCAGTTCGATCCGGTAGAGTTGCGCTTGCCGCCCTTGCCGGACCGGGACGATGCGCGGGGTCAGGAGAGTCTGCGGGACGATGCCGAGGATGTCGATCGTCAGCCGGCAAATCTCGAACTCGGGATCGAAGCCCGCCTCTCCGGCGACATGACCGATCAGCGCGCCGATCGGTCCGCCCGCGACAGCATTGGCGAACCATGGATTGCGGGCAAGACCGGAGGGGTCGAAGCCGGCGCCGTCGCGGACGAAATAATGGGGAATGGCGATCGTGTCGGTGCTCATCGGGCCCTCCCTAACCTTGGCCGTGCTGGCATACAACATATTTGACGTAGTTATATAACTCGGGCATAGGATTCGCCAGAAACGAGGGAGAGCGATCAATGGATTTGAGCTATGGTGAGGCCGCCGAGGCGTTTCGCGCCGAAGTTCGTGGCTTCCTGTCGGCGCACTGGCCGCCCGCACCGGATATGCGCGGCGCCGACCTCAAGCAATTTGTCCGGGAATTCCGCGCGCGGGCGACGGATGCAGGGTTCCTTTATCGCGCGATTCCGAAAATCTATGGCGGGTCGGAGCAGCCGGTCGACGTCATCAAGGCGCAGGTGATCCGCGAGGAATTCGCCCGGGCCCGTGCGCCGATGGAGGTCGGCGGCAACGGCATGAACATGACGGTGCCGACCCTGCTCGAAAAGGGAACGGAGGAACAGAAAGAGCTTTTCATCCGCAAGACGGTGTCGGGCGAATATATCTGGGGGCAGGGCTATTCCGAACCCGGGTCGGGCAGCGACCTTGCCAGCGTGCGCACGAAGGGCGAGCTGTCGGCGGACGGCACGAAATGGATCATCAACGGCCAAAAAATCTGGACGTCGCAAGGCATGCAGTCGACGCACATGTTCATGCTCGTGCGCACCGAACCCGATGCGCCCAAGCATGACGGCATCACCTATCTTCTCATCGACCTCGACCAGCCCGGGATCACGCGGCGGCCGATCCGCCAGATGACCGGCGAGGAGGGCGATCACACCTTCTGCGAATTCTTCTTCGACAATGCCGAAACCCCGGTGTCGTGGCAGGTCGGCGAACGCGGCCAGGGCTGGTACGTCAGCCGCACGACGCTGAAGCACGAGCGCGCGAGCATCGGCAGCGCCGACGGCCTCGGGCGCCAGTTCTCGAAGCTCGTCGAGCTTGCGCAGGAGGTCGGGCGCATCGACGACCCGATCGTCCGCGACAAGCTGGCGCAGATCGAGGGCTTTGTCCTCTCGCACCGCTATACGAGCTTCCGCCTGTTCAGCTGTGCCGCGGCGGGCGAAGATCCGGGTCCGGTTTCGTTGATGATGAAGCTTCTCCTCACCGAGACCGGCCATGAAATGGCGCTGCTCGCGCAGGAACTGATCGGCGAGCATGGCTTCGTCGAACCCGCCGGCGCCGGCGGGCGCGGCAACCGCGGGCCGCGCGGCCCCGAAAAATGGATGGATCAGATCATGGGCAGTCTCGGCAATTCGATCGCGGGCGGCGCATCGAACATCCAGCGCAACATCATCGGCGAGCGCGGTCTCGGCTTGCCGCGCGATCTCGCGATGAGCGGGGAGCGCTGACATGCACTTCCACCTGACCGAAGAGCAGACGGCGATCCAGGACGCGGTGCGCGGGACGCTCGCCGACAGCTGGCCGATGGAGCGCATCCACGCCTTTGCCGATGGCGATGCCGATTTCGACGGGGACAGCTGGCAGGCGATGATGGCGCTCGGGCTCGGCGGCATCTTGTTGCCGGACAGCGGGATGGGACTTCTCGACGCCGCGCTCGTCTGCGAAGTGGCCGGCGAAGCGGCGGCGGCGGGACCGCTGATCGGGCAGCTGCTGGCGGTCGCGGCGATCGCGCGCAGCGAAAATGAAGCGGCAAAGGCCCATCTCGAAGGGCTGAGTTCGGGTACGACGGTCGCGACCTTGGCCTTTACCGCCGGCGATCCGGCGGAAGCCGAACTGATGGTGCCCTGCGCCCGCAGCGCGCAGCTGTTCCTCATCGGATCGCGCACGGGAGGGATTGCGCTCGTCGAGGCGGGCGATGCGGTGACGATCGCGCCGGTGGCGTCGACCGACCGCAGCCGGCCGGTTTCGAAGGTGACGTTCGCGGGCGCGACGATGCTTCAGCTCTTCGCGCCCGAAGATCCGATGACGGCGAAACTCTATGCCGCCGCCCTCGTACTGGCGGCGGCCGATGCGCTCGGCGGCGCACAGAAAGTTACCGATATGAGCGTCGCCTATGCAAAGGAGCGCGAGCAGTTCGGCCAGCCGATCGGCCGTTTCCAGGGGCTCAAACACCAGCTGGCGCATATGGCGCTCGACGTCGAGCCGGCACGCGCGCTGCTATGGTACGCAGCCTATGCCTGGGACGCCGACCTGCCCGATGCGGCGCGCGCCGCGGCCATGGCGAAAGCGCATCTGTCCGACGTCTATGTCCGCGCCACACGCGCCGCGGTCGCCGCGCATGGCGGGATCGGATATACATGGGAATATGGTCTCAATTACTGGTTCCGCCGTGCCGTGTTCGATCGCGCCTGGCTCGGCAGCCCGTCGATGCAACGCGCCCGCGCGGCGAAATTGGCGGGATGGTGATATATGGCTGTTTTCTGTCTTGTCCCCGGAGCCTGGCACGGCGCATGGTGCTGGCAACTGGTCGCTCCGCTTCTCGAAGCGCGCGGCCACTATGTATTGCTCCCCGAACTGGTCTCGCTGGGCGAAGATTCGACAAGTCCCGCCGAAGTGACGCTCGCGCGCTGGGCCGACGATGTCGCGTCGGCCGTGCAGACGGCAGGCGAACCGGTAGTGCTCGTCGGGCATAGCCGCGGGGGTATTATAATCAGCGAGGTCGCCGAACGTGTGCCATCGGCAGTGGCTTGCCTTGTCTATCTCGCCGCTTTTCTGCTTCCCGACGGGAAAAGCGTCACCGACGTCGCGGTTTCGGCCGAGGACGAGGATGCCGGAGCTATGATGACGCCCGACGGACATGGCGGTCTGGCGATCGGTCGTGCGTTCGTGGGTCCGCGCTTTTACAATGAAACCGCAGCCGATTGGGTCGCGACCGCCGAGAAACTGGTGAAGCCCGAGCCGATTGCCGGGCTTACCACGCCGGTTCATGTGACCCGCCAGAATTTCGGGAGCGTGCCGAGGGCCTATATCGAGTGCCTGAAGGATATGGCGGTGCCGATCGCACTGCAGCGGACGATGCAGGAAGGCTGGCCGTGCGATCCGGTCGTAACGCTCGATTCGGATCATAGTCCGTTCTTTTCAATGCCGGAAGAGCTTGCCGATAGTCTCGACCAGGTCGCTGCCCAAATTGTGCGTGCGCCGGCATGACCGCCGACCTTACGTTCTCGCCTGCCGATGATCGCTACCACCAGCTGTCCGACGATCCCTTTGAGACCGAGACCAACTGGTGGTCGTTCAGCATCCCGGAGCGCAAGATCGGATGCTGGATCCATGCGCCCTATTATCCGAACCGCAAGAGCGTGACCTGGCGCATCTTCGCCTGGGACGACGAAGGCTATGACCCGGCGCGCATGGCCTATTACCGGAAGGTCGAGGAGGCGCCGATGCCCGACGATCCCGACCTTCGCGATATTGTCTTTCCGGGCGACGCGCACGGCGGCGGCTACAGTCTCAAGATGATCGAGCCGGGGATGAAATATCACCTGCAATATGATGATCCGGCGCGGGGCTTTGCGCTCGATTTCACGCACAGCGGGCTCCACGAACCGCATCGCTTTCCCCCCGGCAAACCGCCGTTCATGGCGACCCCCCATTATGACCAGCTCGGACATGTCGAGGGCTGGATGACGCTGCGCGGGGAAAGGATTCGGATCGACGGCATCGGGGTGCGCGACCGCACCTGGGGGCCGCGCGGCGGGCCTTATGCCGCGAGCCCCAAAGTCTATGCGAGCGATCTTGAGCGCGTGAAAAATCCCGGAGGCGCGCGCTGGCGCGAGATCGAACGCGAGCGCGGGCGAGGTCGCATCCAGTATATTTTCGGTCACCGCCGCGACGGGACCGGCTTCCTGGGCTTCGTGCGCGTCGCCGACGGCGATGCCGAGGGCTGGGCGCCGATGAACGCCGGCTGGATTCGCCGCGACGGTTCGTTCGGCAGCCTGATCCCCGCGCGTTCGCGGATGCGCTGCTTCCGCAGTCCGAAGACCGGCTGGTCGACGCATATGCAGGTCGAACTGGTCGACGAACAGGGTCGCGAAATGGTCAGCGAAGGCTTCGTCGTCAGTACGATGAGCGAAGCCGGCTATGGCGTGAACCAGCTTATGCGCTGGGATATCGATGGCGGGATCGGCTGGGGCGAAGACCAGGACGTATGGAACCCCGCCCATTTTACGCGCATGCTCGATGCCTTGAAGACGACGGCCTGATCCAATGTTCAAGCGATTGTCGTTGCCGCTGATGTGCGCTCCGATGAGCTTCGCCTCCTCGGTGCCGCTCGCGGTCGGCTGTTGCCGCGCCGGGGTCATCGGCGGCTGGCAGGGCGGGTCGGCAACTTCGGCCGAAGTCTTCGAGGATTATCTGAAGGCTCTCGATACGATCGGCGGCGCGCCGCCGATCGTCAATATTCCTGCGCGCTGGGGCAGCGACCCCAGGGCCGCGCCGCGCCTCGACCTGCTCGAGCGCTACCGCGTTCCGCTCGTGCTCTCGAGTATCGGCGACCCATCGGCGCTCGTCGAGCGCGTCCATGGCTGGGGCGGGCGCGTCGTTCATGATGTGACGACGATGCGGCATGCCGAAAAGGCGATTGCCGCGGGCGCCGACGGTTTGATGCTGACCTGCGCGGGTGCGGGGGGACACACGGGCTTCCTCACTCCGATGGCGTTCGTTCCCGCCGTACGCCGCATTTTCGGCGGGCTGCTGATCGTCGCGGGCGGCATCGCCGACGCGCACGGGATCGCGGCGGCGCTTGCGCTCGGCGGCGATATCGCCTGCATGGGGACGCGCTTCATCGCGACGCCCGAGAGCGGAGTGGTCGAGGGACACCGTTCGATGATCCCCGAGGCCGGTGTCGACGACATCGTCGCATCGGCGGCGATGAACGGCGTTCCGGCGCACTGGATGCGGCAGTCGATCGAGGCGGTCGGGCTCGATACCAGCGCGTTGCCCGATGTGCGGTCGGACATGCCCGCGGGCGTGATGCCGTGGCGCGACATCTGGAGCGCCGGCCAAAGCGTCGGACTGATCGACGGGGTCGAACCGGTCGCCGATCTGGTCGCCCGGCTGCGCGGTGCCTTCGATGCGTTGCCGGCGGTTCCCGACTGGCGCGCGCGGCTTGCCGCCACGGCCGCCGGCTGGGGCTAATCCATCGTCAGGACGATCCGGCCGGCGCTTTGTCCAGCTGCCGCATCCTCCATCGCCGGCCGGAATTCCTCCAGCCTGTACGACCGCGCGATCGCGGGACGAAGCGATCCGGCGGCGGCGAGCGCGAACAGGGTATCGCGATTGGCTTCGCTCTTGAGGGGCTCGAAGATCCCGAATTGCCGGACATCGACCCCGATCAGGCTTGCGCCCTTGAGCAGCGGCAGATTGGTTCGCAGCGCGGCAATCCCTGCCGGAAAGCCGACCACAAGATGCCGGCCGTTCCATGCCAGCGAGCGAAAGGCGGGATCGGTCGCATCGCCGCCGACGGGGTCGAAAACGACATCGATGCCCTTGCCGTCGTTCGCAGCCTTGACCGCCTCACGCCATGCCGCGCCGCGTGCCTCGACCGCCGCGTCGGCGCCGCCCGCAAGCGCAAGGGCGCGTTTCGCGTCGCTCGATGCCGACCCGATCACCCGGGCGCCCAGATGTTTCCCGATCTGGACCGCCGCATAGCCGGTGGCGCCCCCGGCCCCGAGGACCAGCAACGTCTCGTCCGGCTGCAGCCCTCCGCGGTCGACAAGCGCGTGCCAGGCGGTGGCATAGCTTACGGGGAATACCGCCGCTTCGTCGAACGAGAGGGCGGCGGGCATTTTTCGCACCATGCGCGCTGGCAGGTTCGCCGCCTCCGCGAACAAGCCGCCCCAGCCGCTGGCAACCACCCGGTCGCCAACCGCGAAGTCCGCGACCTCGGCGCCGACGGCCTCGACCACTCCGGCACATTCGCTGCCAGGTATATAGGGCGTCGGCGGCTTGACCTGATAGCCCCCGGCGGCGGTCAGCACGTCGACGAAGCTGATTCCGGCCGCCTTGATCGCGATGCGCAATTGCGTAGGCGAGGGCGGCCCCGGATCGCGAAGCACGAGGCGATAATTTGCGGGCGGTCCCAGCGTGTCGGCGATGACGGCGCGCGATCCGGCGGTTCTGGCGTCCATAGCTTCCTCTTGTCTGTTGTGATAAAGAAGTATAACTAGGTTATATAAGAGTTGAAGGGGATAAGCGATGGGATTCAAGACGCGGATTACCGAGATGCTGGGGATCGAACATCCGATCGTCCAGGGAGGCATGCAGGCGGTCGGCACCGCCGATATGGCGAGCGCGGTGTCGAACGCGGGCGGGCTCGGGATCATTACCGCGCTGACGCAGCCGAGCCCGCAGGCGCTGCGCGACGAGATCGAGCGCTGCCGGTCGATGACCGACAAGCCGTTCGGCGTGAACCTCACGGTCTTTCCGACGATCCATTCGCCCGATTACAACGCCTATGCCGACGCGGTTGTCGAAAGCGGGGTCAAGATCATGGAAACCGCGGGCACCCCGGCAGTCCGGGAGATCTGGGCGCGGGTGAAGCCGCACGGGGTCACCATTCTTCACAAATGCACCGCCGTCCGCCACGCGCTGTCGGCCGAGAAGGCGGGCTGCGACATTATTTCGATCGACGGCTTCGAATGCGCGGGGCATCCGGGCGAGGATGATATTCCCGGCCTCATCCTGATTCCGGCGGCCGCCGACAAGGTGAAGATTCCGATGCTGGCGTCGGGCGGTTTCGGCGACGGCCGCGGGCTGATCGCGGCGCTCAGCCTCGGCGCCGAGGGCATCAACATGGGCACCCGCTTTTGCGCGACGAAGGAAGCCCCCGTGCACGACAATGTGAAGCAGGCCTATGTCGATAATGACGAGCGCGGCAGCTTCCTGATCTTTCGCAACTTCAAGAACACCGCGCGCGTCGGCAGGAGCGAAGTCAGCGAGGAGGTCGTTCGCCGTCTCGCTTTGCCCGACGCGAAGTTCGGCGATGTGCAGGAACTGGTCGCAGGAACCGCGGGCCGCGAACTGCTCGCAACCGGCGACCTCTCGAAAGGCGTTTTCTGGGCCGGCATGATTCAAGGGCTGATCCACGACATCCCGACCTGTCAGGAACTGATCGACCGGATTATTTCGGAGGCCGAAGCGATCCTCGACCAGCGGCTCGCGGGCTTTCGCACCTGACCTAACGCTGTCCGCCATCGACGCGCAGCAGCGCGCCGGTGGTGTAGGACGACGCAGGGCTGGCGAGCATCAGCGCGGCGGTCACGATTTCGTCGGGGTTCCCCGGGCGACCAAGCGCGACCGGCTGCTTCTCGCGTTTGCGTTCGTCCCACGCTTCGGAGATGTCGGTCAGGAAGGGGCCGGGGCTGATCGTGTTCACCCGCACCTTGGGGGCATATTCGCGGCTCAGCGAAACTGTCATGGCATTGAGCGCCGCCTTGGCCGAGCCGTAGGGCACGACCGTCGGCAACGCCATCAGGGCGCCCGAAGAGCTGATGTTGATGATGCATCCGCCGTCGCCCTGCGTCATCCGGTGGGCAACCTGGCTTGCGAGCCGGAAGGGGCCCTTGAAATTGAGGTTGAGCACGGCGTCGAACAGGCTCTCGGGCATTTCGTGGCTGGGACAGGCGGGCGACATGCCGGCGTTGTTGATCAGGATATCGACGCGCCCGAACCCGGAATAAGCAGCGTCGATCAGCGCGTCAATCTCGTCCCAGCGCCCGCAATGGACGCCCCACGCCATCGCCTCGCGTCCCAATGCGCGGCATTCGGCGGCGACGGCCTCGCAATTTTCGACCTTGCGGCTGGCGACGATCACATCGGCACCGCGCGCGGCCAGTGCCTTGACCATCCGGTAACCGAGCCCGCGCGACCCGCCGGTGACGAGCGCGACCTTGCCGCTGAAATCGAAGAGCGGATCGGGGATCATGCGGCATTCCTCTGCCTGATCGCCGCGAGCCGCGTCGGGATATGCTCGCTCGGGAACAGGCCGGGGGCGGGCTTCGCTTCCTTCAGATAGGCTTTCGCGACCTGCGCCTTGTGCACCTCGGTCGGACCATCGGCGAGCGCAAGGCTGGGCAGTCCCATCCACATGTCGGCGAGCGGTGTCTCGAGCGTCACGCCGAGGCTGCCGTGGAGCTGGATCGCGCGCTGGACGATGTCATGATAGACTTTCGCCATCTGCACCTTGCACATCGCGATATGGGTGCGCGCGGCGCCGTGCGGCTCCCGGCCGGCTTCGACTTCGTCGATGATCCATGCGGTCTTGAGCACGAGCAGGCGGAATTGTTCGAGCTCGATGATCGAATCGGCGATCGCGCCCTGCACGAACTGGTGCTCGCCAAGCTGCTTGCCCTGCGTGCTGCGCGACACGGCGCGCTCGAGCATCATGTCGATCGCGCGCTGGCACTTGCCGACGGTTCGCATCGCATGATGCACCCGTCCGCCGCCGAGCCGCGCCTGCGCGACCTTGAACCCCTCGCCGGGACCGCCGAGCATCGCGTCGAGCGGCACGCGGACCTTGTTGTAGCGGATATAGGCATGGATGCCGTCGTTGCGCCCCTGCGCGTCGCCCATCGTCTGCGAATGGCGGATGAACTCGATTCCCGGCGTGTCCGTCGGCACGATCAGCATCGACATGCGCCCGTGCGGCGGGTTCTCGGGATTGGTTATCACCATCACGATCAGGAAGGCGGCGTAGCGGGCGTTCGACGAGAACCATTTCTCGCCCTCGATCACCCATGCGTCGCCCTCCTGCCAGGCACGGCAGGTGAATTCCTTGGGGTCGGCGCCGGCTTGCGGTTCGGTCATCGAGAAGGTCGACACGATGGTGCCGTCCATCAGCGGTTGCAGGTAGCGCGCCTTCTGTTCCTCGGTCCCGAACATCGCTAGGATTTCGCTGTTCCCCGTGTCGGGCGCGGCGGTGCCGAAGACGGTCGGCGCCCAATAGCTGCGCCCCAAAATCTCGTTCATCAGCGCAAGCGTGAGCTGGCCATAGCCCGGCCCGCCAAGTTCGGTGCCGAGATGGCATCCCCACAAGCCCTGCGCTTTCACCTGCTCCTGCAGCGGCTTCATATAAGCGCGCGATTCCCTGTTCGCGACGTCGTAGGGCGCGCCGTGCCCCGGAAAGAGCAGATCCATCGGCTCGCATTCTTCGCGGACGAACGTCGCCATCCAGTCGAGCCTGGCCTGCAGTTCGGGTTCGATACGAAAATCGATCATGCGCGTTCCTTGATTTAGCCGATGAGGCGAATGAGCTTTTCGGCCTCGGCGAAATTGCCGCGCACCAGCCGGTCGAAGAAGCGGCCGGTCTCGGCGCTCAAAATGCCCTTGGCGGCCTGCGCGACCTTATATTCGAGGATGCAGCCGCCCTTGAACATCGCGAGGATGAGGTAATAGTCGAAGCTCGCCATGTCGCGACCGGTGCCCGCGGCATAATGCGCCATCAATTCCTGCCGCGTCGGCCAGTCGCCGACATTGTAAAGGGCCTTTTCGGGGACATGATCGGGAAAGCGGTCGTCGCGGATGCTGTTGCAGAACCAGGCGAGGTCGAGCAGCGGATCGCCGATCGTCGACAGTTCCCAGTCGATCAGCGCCGTCAGCCTGCATGGCGGGTCGAAGGCGAACAGCGCGTTGGGGGTGCCCACATCGCCGTGAATGATGCCGGCTTTGAAATCGTCGGGTATGTTCGCCCGCAGCCAGTCGCGCGTCAGCGCATAGCCCGGCAGCTCGCGCCAGTCGAAATCATAGAGCTGCCTGTAACTTTTGATCTGGCCTTCCCAGCGATCGACCTGCCGCTCGAGGAAGCCGTCGGGGCGCCCGAAATCCTCGAGTCCGATGGCTTTGTAATCGACATTGGCGAGCGCGATGAGCCCGTCGACCATCGCGAAGGGCACTTCGCGAGCATGTGGAAGGGTGTCGAAAGGGGGGCGATCATGGATTTTCCCGTCGGTCAGGTCGGCGGGCCAGCCATCGACGAGATCCATGACATAGAAAGGCGCACCGATGACATCGGGGTCGGCGCAGCTGCCATGGCAGACGGGGTGGGGGACGGCGGTGCCGTTCAACGCGGTCAGTACCCGCGCTTCGCGCAGCACGCTCTTTTCGCTGCCGGGCGGCGGGACCGCGGGCGGGCGGCGAAGGATCAGCGGCGTGCCGCCGCGGTTCAGCGACAGGATGACGTTCGACGTCCCGCCGTGAATCTTCTCGATTTCGAGCGGTCCGTTGCCGAGCGAGGGAATATGCACATCGAGCCACGCCGTCAGTCGCACGCGATCGGCGAGCCCTTTCGCGTCGTCGCTCACCGGTCTTCTTCCCTCAGATAGGCTTCGATCCCGCTGCGGATCGTGTGAAGCCGATCGGCGGCCTCGGCGAAGGCCGCGCTGTCGATCCGGTCGAGCACGGCCCTGGTCACTGCCTGTGCGCGATCATGGTCTGCGGTCTTCAGCGCCCGCCCCGCGTCGGTCGCGGCGATCAGCGAGGCGCGCTTGTGATCGGGATTGCCCTCGAAGGATGCGAGACCGAGTTCGACGAGCCGGTTCGCGGCGCGCTGCACGACCTGACGCGGATGGCCGAGGCTGCGGCCGATCTGGGCCGCGGTCGGGGCGGTGTCCGCGTTCACCACCGCGGTGAGGACGGTCAGTTCCATCTCGGCCAGCCCGCTTGCGGCGCGCGTGTTGGCGTAGAGGGCCCGCATGCGTCCGCGCAAGCGTGCGACCTCGTCGGCGAATCGTTCGAAATCGGTAAAGCGCGTCATATTGACACTATAGTGTCAAATCGGAACTTTTGTGTCAATATCTTCCAGGCTCCGGTCGGAGACTGCGGTCAACGCGTCGCCATCGGCCGAAAGAGCGATGTCCCGGCCTGCCAGTCGACGCGCACGCGGCGATGCGCGAAGCGCCAGCCATCGGGCGTCCGGACCAGCCGGTCGTCATAGGTGCCGCTATGATCGGGGCCATTGTCGCTCGTCACGGCAAAATAGCTGCGCGCGGTGGCATGGTCGCCATCGAGTTCGATCAGGGGAAGCGTGACATGATGACGAACGAAGCTGATCGCGGGATTGCGCGTTCCGCCCGAGAGGGCGGACGCGACGCCTGCGGGGCCGGTTCCTTCACCGCCCGGAAATTCGAGTATGCCCTCTTCGGCAAAGCAGGCCGCGAGGGCGTCGATCCGGCCGCGGTCGCCCGAATAGGTATAGCGCGCCAGAAGATCGAGGATTTCGATCCGGTCGTTGATCATATCGGTCATCCTGCCGGAACCATTCGCATCGTCGCGGTGGTCGTCCTGTTGCCGTTTGCATCGCTTGCGTACAGGGCAAGATCGATGCTTTCGCTGTCGCGCGACACCACGACGCCACCGCATTCGATCGGTCCCGGAAAGGTCGGCTCGAGATACCGGACCGAAAATTGCGCCATGCGCGCCCGCTCGGGCGGCAACCAGATTTCGACCGACCGGCACATATGGGCAAAGGTCAGCCAGCCGTGCACGATCACGTCGGGAAAGCCGCTTTCGATCATGAAGGGACGGTCCCAATGTTGCGGGACATAGTCGTCGGCGGCGCCCGCATAGCGCACAAGGTCGCCGCGCGTGACGACGACCGAGAGGCGCGGGATCTGCTCGCCCGGTGCGATCTCGCCGAACGCGCGGGTCAAAGGCTCACCGCGCTGACGCGGACGGTTGCGACATGCGCATCGGCCTGGTTGGTCAATTTCATCTCCGCGGTCTGAAACAGCATCGGTCCGCGCTTTCCCTCGCGAAGGTACGCATCAACATAACGGGCGCTCGCCCGTATTTCGTCGCCGGCGAGGATGGGCGCGCCGAGTTCGGCAATATCGTCGCTGTGGAGAAACATCGGCAGTCCGACGTCGAGGTCGATCAATCCGGCGATGGCCTCGGCGCAAAAGGTCGAAATATAGGTGGGCGCCGCAACCGGGCCGTTGGTCCGGTCGAAATATCTTGGATCGGTCTGGCCGGTGGCTGCGGCGAATTTGATCAAGGCGCCGGCCTCGATCGTGCGCACGAGCGGCCCGCGCGTTTCGCCGATACGCATTCTGAGTTTTTCAAGGACCGCCTCGAGCATCCACTTATCTCACTTAGTATGAGATGTCTTGACACCAATCGGCAGGGCGCGCAAGTTTGTCCTGTGGCAGTTCCATCCCATCATATCGTCGCTCGACCGCCGCCTTTCGAGCAGCCTCCGTTTCCCGGCGACATTTTTGCAGGACAGACGGTGCTTGTCACCGGCGGCGGGTCGGGGATGGGCCTCGCCATGGCGAAGGCCTTTGCGCAGGGCGGAGCCCGCGTCGCGGTAATGGGGCGCAGCATCGAGCGTGCCGAGGAAGGCGCCGCGCAGATTGCGGCGCTCGGCGCACGCACCCATGCGATGAGCTGCGACGTGCGTTCGCCCGAGGCGGTGGCGCAAGCCTTCGACGAAGCCGAAGCGGTGCTCGGGCCGGTCAGCCTGCTCGCCAACAACGCCGGGGCGAATTTTCCGGTGCTGGCGGAGAATATTTCTCCCAATGCCTGGGCGGCCGTGACCCGCATCGCGATCGACGGCACCTTTCTCTGTTCGGCCGAATTCGCGCGCCGGCGCATCGCGCGCGGAGAGGGCGGGGCGATCGTCAACAACAGCGCGCAATATATCTGGACGGGTTTCCCGGGCGATGCGCACAGCGCCGCGGCGAAAACCGCGCAGGCGACGATGACGCGAAAGCTGGCGGCAGACTGGGCGCCCCATGGCATTCGCGTCAATGCGGTCGCGGCCGGCTTTTTTCCGCACGCGGACTCGGTATCGGGACGCCGCGACGACGGCATCGAGCCGCTGCAGGCGATGATCCCGGCGGGGCGAACCGGCAGCATCTGGGAATTCGGCTGGCTTTCGGCGATGACCTGCACGCCGCTGTTCGACGACATGACTGGGCAGGTCATCGTGCAGGATGGCGGCGAGAGCTTGCGCCGGTCGCTGATGATGCCCGACTTCGTGCCGCCGCGCGAACGCGTCGACGGGCCATGGGGCTGGCAATGACCGGCTGGCTCGCGGGAAAACATATATGGATCGAGGGTTCCAGCCCGGCGATTGCCGCTGCTTGCAGGGCGGCGGGCGCGACGCTGACCAGCGACGGCGATCTCGATGTATGGGTGCATGTGGTAGCGGTCGGTGCCGCGAAGCCTGCGCATGAGATCGCCCACGCCGAGTGGCGCGCCAGTCTGGGTGCCGGCCTCGACCGCCGCTTTCTCGGCGCCAAAAGCTTCGCCGACGCCTGCCGTGCGCGCGGGGTTGGCGGAGCGGTCCTCTTCGTGGGCGCGCCCGAACAGGCGCTGGGCGCCGATCAGGCGGCGGCTGCGGGCGCGCTCGGCAATCTCACCAAGACGCTCGGGGTCGAATGGGCGCGCGACGGAATTCGCGTCAATTGCATTTTGACCCGTGAAGATGGCGCGACGCTGGGAAATCTCGCCGCCTATCTGGCCAGCGATTATGCCGCCTATGTCACCGGTGCCGTGATCGGGATTGCGCTCGATGACTGACAGGCGCTCCCTGCCGGCCCGGCGACGTTGCGAGGTTGCAAGGAAGACCCTAAGGACACAAGGGTAATGCAGTTAAGTTAGACAACTCCGGGCAGGGGCAAGGCTTGTGAATATGGAAAATGGCAGCGCGCGCATCCGGGTGCCGAAAACGTCCGAACTGGTTGCCGACCAGATCAGGGCCCAGATCGTCCGGGGCGAACTCAAGGAAGGGGATTCGCTCCCGCCCGAAGGCACGCTGATGGCCTCGCTCGGCATCTCACGGCCTACCTTGCGCGAGGCCTTCCGGATTCTGGAGGCTGAAAATCTGATCAGCGTTGTGCGCGGTTCGCGTAGCGGCGCGCGCGTGCACCAGCCATCGACCGAGCTGGTCTCGCGCTATGCCGGCTATCTTCTCGAGGCGCAGGGAACGACGATCGCGGATCTTTATGCCGCACGTCTCGCGATCGAGCCGACGGTGGTGCGCTGGCTTGCAACGGCCAAGGGCAAGACGCCGGGCATGCCGCAACTGAAGCAGGTTCTCGCCGAGCTTGGCCAGATGATGCAGGACGAGCGCTATGAAGAGTTTATCGACAATGTGTCACGCTTTCACCAGACCGTCGTCGAGGCTGCGGGCAACAAGACGCTCAGCTTCATGAGCCGCATGCTGCTCAATCTCGCGCGGACGCACCAGAACGACTATCAGCGCCGCCATCCGCGGACGACCGAGGACCGGCTCAAGAGCTTGCGCGTCGGGTACAAATCCTATGACAAGCTGGTGACGCTGATCGAAGCCGGCGATGTCGAGGGCGCGGTATCCCACTGGCGGCTTCACCTGCGCAATGCCAACGAAACCTGGGCGACGCGCGGCGAGGGCGAGCGGATCGTCGACTCGCTGCACGGATGACCCCGACCTTCATCGACGCCATGATCGCCGCGGCGGCGGCCAACCCGGGTGCGTCGCTGACCGTTGCCTCCGATGTCAAACCTTGCACCGCTTCGCTGGGCGACGTCGTAGCATCGGGCCGCCGGATGGGAACGCGCATGGCTGCGGCAGGTGTCGCGCCCGGCGATATCGTCGCCTGTATGTTGCCCAACTGGCGCGAATGGCTCGTCGTCGCCGTTGCCGCCGCGCAGAGCGGGGCGGTCCTGCTGCCCATCGTGACGATTTACGGCGCGAAGGAGCTGGGGTTCATCCTGCGTCAGTCGGCCGCCAAATGGCTGTTTACGCCCGACATGTTTCGCGGGGTCGATTATGGCCGCGTCGTTGCCGAATGCGGCGACCTTCCGGGACTCGATCGGCACGTCGCGATCGGCCAGGAATTCGACCTCCTCGAAGCCGAAGGGCCGATCGCAGATCCCGCGGCGGTCGCCGGCGAAGACCTTGCCTTGCTCGTCTATACCTCGGGCACCACCGCCGAGCCCAAGGGCGTGATGCACAGCGCGCGCGGATTTCTGGCGGAACTGGAAACGGTGCGCGCGATGCGCGGGGGAACGGACGACGAAGCGGTCATCTCCCCCTGGCCGCCGGGACATGTGGCCGGCGCCTTGTCGATGTACCGCTTCCTTTGCCAGGCGACGCCGCTCGTCCTGATGGATCAGTGGGACGCCGCGCTCGCGGCAGCGCTGATCGACCGGCACAAGGTGACCTCGACATCGGGAACCCCGTTTCACCTGAGCGGGATGATTGCCGCTGCCGACGAACATGGTCACGACCTGACCTCGCTCCGCCAGTATCTCGTCGGCGCGGCGCCGGTGCCGCCGTCGTTGATCGAGCGTTGCCAGCGGCAGGGTCTCGCGGTCTATCATTGCTATGGATCGAGCGAGCATCCGACCGTCACCTCGGGCGCTGTCGACGACCCGCTCGACAAGCAGCTTCATACCGAGGGCCGGGCGATGCCGGGGTCGCAGATGCGTTTCGTCGACGACGACGGCAACGATGTCCCGGCCGGCGAAGATGGAGAAATCTGCACGCGAGGTCCCGAACTTTTCATGGGCTATCTCGACCCCGCGCTCGATGTGAGCGCCTTCCTGCTGGACGGCTGGTATCGCACGGGCGATATCGGCCGGCTCGACGAAGGCGGCTATCTTCTGATCACCGACCGCAAGAAGGACATCATCATTCGCGGCGGCGAGAATATCTCGTCGAAGGAGGTCGAGGCCGTGCTATTGAGGCACCCCGCGGTCGCCGATGTCGCGGTCGTTGCGGCGAAGGACGAACGTATGGGCGAGGTGGTACACGCCTGCGCCGTTCTCGCGCCGGGTGCCGCGCTATCGCTCGGCGATGTGCGCGATCATTTCGGTGCCGCCGGCATCGCAAGGCAAAAGACACCCGAGCGGCTGACGATCGTCGCCGAGCTGCCGCGCAACGCATCGGGCAAGGTGCTCAAGCATCAGTTGCGCGACACCTAGCGTTTCTTCGATTCGCCGAGCGGGACGAGCGGGAAGAGAAGCTGCCGCCACCAGATGTGCTCGCCGCCGGGCAGGCCATAACGCCAGGGACGGCCCTCGGGGACATGCAGCGTCCCGAAGATGCGATCGTAGAAGCTCAGCATCGTGCAGAAATTGCGATAGGCCTTGCCGTCCTTGCCATAGCCATGATGGGTATGGTGGATGCGCGGGGTCACGAATATCCATTCGAATGCCGAGACGAAGCGCGCGCCGCCGGGGATGTTTTCGACGATCATGTCGTCCCAGCGCCAGTCGCTGTGGGTGATCGCGTTCCACGCCATGATCGTGATGTAGAAGACCGTCGTCGACGCGGTCATGCCGAGATAGAAGCCGACCGCCGCGACCCAGGTATAGGCATGGACGAAGGGCCAAAGCAGGTTGGTGCGCCACATCAGCGTGACGTTGACATAGGGGGCGCTGTGGTGGGTGCGATGCATGCCGTGGAGCCAGGGGTGGCGGATCGTGTCGTGCGCCGCGCGGTGGATCCAGTATTGGCCGAACTCCGCCACCAGCAGGAGCCCGAGGAAGCCCGCCCAGATCGGCGCGCCGGCAAGCGCGCCCTTCCCCGACGGCAAGAGAAGGCCGACGACCCATGCGGTCAGCCAGGCCATGCCGATGCGCGTCACCTGCGATCCGACGATCACCGATCCGATGATGAGAAAATCCTGTCGGCGGTGGACGCCCTTGTGGCGGCCCGTGGCCAGTTCGATGATCAGTATCGCCGCGACCAGCACGAAGATCCAATGTTGTGGCTGCATCCCGTTTCTCCCGTTTGCGCGAGCATCGATCCCATGGCTCAGGGAATAGGTCCAATGCATAATTATTGCTGTTTCAATGCAGACGCTGCATGGACGGAATATGGACCTGCGCAAACTTCGTCACGCCGTCTTTGTCGCCGATTGGGGCAATTTCACCACCGCGGCCGCGCGGCTGCACCTGTCGCAGCCCGCACTCAGCCGCAGCATCCAGACGCTCGAGGACGAATTGGGGCTGAAGCTGTTCGAGCGGGTCGCCGCGGGGGTTGTGACCACCGTCGCCGGAGCGGCCGTGATCGAGGAAGCGCGCGGTCTGCTGGAACAGGCCGACGGGCTGAGAGCGCATGCGCAGCGGCTGTCGCGCGGGGAAACCGGCCGGGTGCGCATCGGGGTGGGGCCGATGTTCGCGGGTCTGCTCACCGACTATCTGCGCGATGTGTGGCAGCCTCTACAGCCCGTCGAGGTGCAGGTGCACATCCTGCCGGTCGAGCGGCTGGTCAGCCGGCTACTCGCCGACGAGCTCGATTTCTTCGTTGCCGATGGCCGCGCGGCGCGGGATCATCCGGCGATCGCGGCCGAGAGGGTGGGCGAGATGCCGGTCGGCTATCATGTCCGGCAGGGGCATGACCTTGCGGGACGCAAGCGGCTGACGGTGGCCGATATCGCCGCATATCCGCGCGCCTCACCCAATTTGCCGGCGGTTCCGCTCGACGCGGGCGACGCGGTACGCGCATCGAGCCGTGCCGACGCGGGACGTCTCTTTTGCGAACAATTGCCGACGCTCGTCGAGCTGACCGTGCATAGCGACGCCGTCCTCCTCGCGCTTTCGGCGGCGGTCGCCGGAGAGATTGAGGCCGGGCGCCTTGTAACGCTCGACATTGCCGGGATAGCCGGCTGGTCGGCGCAGATCGTCATCGCGCGCCGCGCCCGGCTCCATGCGACGCCGACCGTCGAACGCTACGCCGCAGCGATGGCGGACCATGTCCGGCGTTGCTGGATCGAGCGCTAGTTGCGCATGATGAACCCGCCGTCGACGTTGAAAGCCTGACCGGTGATCCAGTCGCCGGCGGATGAACAGAGCAGCAGCAGCGCGCCGACGAGCTCCTGCGGTTCTCCGCGCGGTTGCTTGACGACGCGCGCCATCGCCGCTTGGACGAAGGGGCTTTCGTCGGGGGTGAGGGCCTTGCCCGCGTCGGACATCGTCATCCCTGGCGCGATCGCGTTGACGTTGACGTTCATTCGGCCAAGCTCGGTCGCGAGCGTCGTCGTGAGGCCGAGCAGCGCGACCTTGCTGATCCCGTAGGTCGTTTGCGCGGGGAAGGCGCCCGCCGAAATCTGGTTGACGATCTTGCCGCCGCCGCGTGCCTCGAACAGCGGAACGGCCGCCTTGGAACAGATCAGCGCACCGGTGAGGTTGACGCGCATCAGCCGGTCGAAGTCGGCGATGCTTGTCTGGATCGCCGGCGTGCCGACCGCTTCGACCATCAGCGCGGCATTGTTGACGAGGATGTCGAGCCCGCCGAACGCGGACATGGCGGCGTCCATCATGTCGGCAACCTTCGCTTCGTCGGTAATGTCGACCTCGACGGCGATGGCCTTGCCGCCGGCATCGTTGATCTCGCCCGCGACGCGCTCGGCGCCATCCCTGTCGAGATCGGCGACGACCACGCTTGCACCCGCATTGGCCAGCCCCACGGCATAAGCACGCCCGATGCTGTTGCCCCGCCCGCCGGCGCCGGTCACGATCGCGACCTTTCCGTCGAGACGGAAGCGGTCATTGGTGAAATCGGCCATGTTCAGCCCTCCTGCTTCGGAAAGATCGGCGCGCCGACGCCGAGCGTGACGGTCTTGTAGTGCAGGAATTCGTCGATCCCCGCCTTGCCGCCTTCCTTGCCGAAACCCGAAATTCCGACCCCTCCGAAAGGCGTGTGCGGATTGATCTGGAATCCGCCATTCGCATAGACGCCGCCGGCGTTGAGACGCTCGGAGAGGCGATGAACGCGCTGGACATCGTTCGACTGGATATAGGCGGCAAGGCCATATTCGCTGTTGTTGGCGATCGCGACGGCTTCGTCCTCGTCGTGGAATTTGATCACCACCACAGCAGGCCCGAAAATCTCGACCTGGCTGATTTCATGGTCGGGATCGGCATCGACGATCAACGTCGGTTCGATGAAATTGCCGCTCGCGAGTTCGCCTTCGCAGCGCCCGCCGCCGAGCAGGAAGGTCGCGGCCTTGTCGGCCCTCGCGCGGTCGAACATGCCTGTGATGCGGTCGACGGCCGCCTTGTTGATCACCGGGCCGACCATTACCGACGGATCCATCGGGTCGCCGACCTTGAACTGGCCGATGATCGCCTTCAGCCGCGCGACGAAATCATCGTAGATGTCGGCGTGGACGAGCTGGCGGGTGGGAAGGGCGCAGCCTTGTCCCGACAGGCAGCCGACGGTCCAGAACACCGCGCGTTCGGCCGCCGCCTGGATGTCGCAATCGGGGAAGACGAGGCTCGCCGACTTGCCGCCGAGTTCCATCACGCTCGGCTTGATCTCCTCGGCGCAGGCGGCGAGGATCTTGCGCGCCGTGATCGGTCCGCCGGTGAAGCTGATCTTGCGGATCTTCTTGTGCCGCACGATCGCGTCGCCCGCCTCGGCGGTGCCGGGGAAAATCGAGAGGACACCGTCGGGCAGGCCCGCCTGCTTGCACAATTGCGCGAAGAGTTCGGGGGCAAAGGGCGTGATTTCGGCGGGCTTGCAGATCACGCAATTGCCGGCGGCGAGCGCAGCGCAAACCTTCATCCCGAGCGAGATCAGCGGGCCGTTCCACGTGATGATGATCCCGACGATGCCGATCGGCTCGGGCATGGTGTACGACAGTTCGCCGCGCGTATCGAAGGTGCTGATGAGTTCGCCCGAGAGCTTGTCGCACCAGCCCGCATAATAGCGTGTCCAGCCGACCGCGGTATCGACCCCGCGCTCGCCGACCATCAGGGTGGTGCCGCCGTCGAGCGCCGCCATGCGCGCGAGGTCGGCCTTGTTCGCTTCGAGCAGGTCGGCGAGCCGGTTCAGTATGTCGCGGCGCGTCTCGGGCCGGGTGCGACGCCATTGTTCGCGCACGGCCTCGGCCTTCGCGACGGCTTCCTCGACCTCGCGGGCGCCGGCGAGGGGAATGTCCGCCTGCACGCGTTGCGAGACCGGGTGCAGATGCGGATGCGTTCCTCCGCTGCCGCTCGTCCTCTGTTCGCCGCCGAGATGGAGGTGAACCGCGGGTGCTGCGCTTGCCATGTCAATTCTCCCGTTTGTTGTGCTCAGGCGTTCCACGCCAGATGCAGATGTTCGAGCGCCATGACGCTGCCGCCACGGCACGTTTCGTCGCCCTGTTCGATTTGTCGGAAATGGCCGATCTTCGCGAACCAGGCGCGATAGAAGACGACGAGTTCGAGCCGCGCGAGGTGCAGGCCGAGGCAGGTGTGGATGCCCGATCCGAAGGCGGCGTGACGGTAGAATTGCCGTTCGACCGACACGGTCCGGGGGTCCTCGGTCAATCCTTCGTCCCAGCCCACGAGGGGAAGCGGGGCAAGGATCGAGTCGCCGGCCCGGAGCAGCGCGCCTTCGAGTTCGATATCCTCGACGACGTAGCGCGGCGTCGCGACAAAGGCATAGCGACGCAGCAGTTCCTCGACGAGATTGGGGATGACCGCCGGATCGTCGATCGCGCGCTGACGCAGCTTTTCATCGTGCGCGAGATGCCGCATGCCGAAGCACATGGCGTTGGCCACGGTATCGAGCCCGGCGAGGAACATCAGGAAACCGATCGACATCAATTCGTCGAAGGTGGGTTTGCGTCCGTCGATGTCGCTGGCGATGATCTTCGACACCATATCGTCGCGCGGCTCGGCCATCCGCGCCTGAAACAGCTCGGCGAGATGGCCGAGGATGATCTGTGCCAGCCGGTGCCGCTCTTCGGCGCTCGCGCGGGCGTTGAAGAAGTCGACGACGAGCTGGCGAAATTCGGTGAATTTCTCCATCGGGAAGCCGAATAATTCCATGAAGACCGCAACCGGAAGTTTCGAGGCGATGTCGGCCATGAAATCGCATTCCCCCCGGTCGATCACCGCGCCGAGAAGCTCGTCGGTCCACTCGCTCACGCGCGCTTCGAGCGGCGCGATCGCCTTCGATTCGAAAAAGGGACGAAGCATCTGCCGGTACGGTCGGTGCTCGGGCGGGTCGAGCATTTCGGGGATCATCATCGGCTGGTTCGGATTGGGCGGGATCGAGAGGATGCGGCTCGAGAATTTCTCGGGATGCCGAAGCACCTGCGTCACCGCGGCGCCGGTGTTGCACACCCAGTGGCCGCCGTGCGCGTTGGTCCAGAAGACCGGCGGCGCGGTGGTCTTCAGTTCCCAGTATCGCGCGTGGCAATCGGCAAGCAGGCCGGGGTCAGCGATATAATCGAATTCATGGATCGGCGAACGCGCCGGGGCCTGCGACTCGGTCATTTTTTCTCTCCCGTTGACACAAGTAAACGGTCGTTTACATATGAAGTCAACTAGGGAGCGACAATGGCGACGATAAATTCCGACACGCGGACACGCGACGCCGATCGCACCCGGCAGGCAATCCTTCATGCCGCGCAGCAGATTTTCGCCGAAAAGGGTTTTGCCGAAGCGGGCATTCGCGACATCACGGCGCGGGCGGGGGTCAACCAGTCGCTGGTCAGCCGCTATTTCGGCGGCAAGCTCAAATTGTTCGAAGCCGCGCTCGAGGCGGCGCTCGATCCGCGATTGATGACCGATCTGCCCAAAGAGGATTTCGGCAAGCGGATCGTCGCGCGTTTTGCCGACGAGCGAGCGGGGCGTATCAGCCCGTTGCCCATCATGTTCGGCGCTGCCTCGGACAGCGAGGCGCGAGCCATCGCAGCGCATCTGCTGCGCGACCGCGTGTTCGAGCCGCTCAAGACCTGGTTTGACGGTGAGACCGCGGCGGTCAAGGCGGCGCGCTTCATGATCGTGTCGCTCGGTTTTTTCGCCTATCGCGACCAGCTTCCGCTCGCCGAATTTGCCGGCGCGGTCGATCCGGGCCTGCGCCAATGGCTTGAAACCGAATTTCAGGCGATCGTCGACGAGTAGGACGGACCGCGGCGCCGGTCAGTATCTCGGGAAAAGCTGCGGATTCCGGTCGAGATGGTAGCTGCGCTGATGCGAATTGGGATAGCTTGGCGGCGGCTGGCTCGCGCGGTCGAGCCGTTCGATCTCTTCCGCGGAGAGCGTCCATTCCGCTGCCGCCAGATTGTCGTCGAGTTGCGCGTCGCTTCGGGCGCCGACAAGGATCGACGTCACGCCGGGCCGGGCGCGAACCCAGTTGAGCGCGACCTGTGACGGCGTCGCGCCGTCGTGGTCGGCGGCAATATCGCGGAGCACCGCGACGATCGCCTCGCCGCCGCGCCGGTGATAGGAGCCGATACGGCCCGTCTCGCCGAGCCGCGTTTTTTCCCCGCTGCTTTCCGCCCCGTCGAACTTGCCCGACAGATAGCCTTGTGCGAGCGGACTCCAGACGAGCGCACCGACCCCTTCGCTGACACCGCAGGGCAACAGCTCATTCTCGGCGTCGCGTGCCAGCAGTGAATATTGGATCTGCTGGCCGATGAAGCGCTCTGTTCCCAGGCGGTCTGCCGTCGCCAGCGCCTTCATCAATTGCCAGCCCGCATAGTTGGAACTCCCGACATACCGCACCTTGCCCGCCCGGACGAGATCGCCGAGCGCACGCATCGTTTCCTCGAAGGGAACCAGACCGTCGTGGCAATGGACCTGATAGAGGTCGATCCAGTCCGTCCCCAGCCGCCTCAGACTGGCGTCGCAGGCATCGATGATATGGCGGCGCGAAAGCCCGCGGTCGTGCGAGCCGCGGCCTATCGCGCCGAACAGCTTGGTCGCGACGATCGCCGATGGTCGTTTGTCGCCGAGCGCCTCGCCCAGGATCTTCTCGGACTCGCCGCCCGAATATATGTCTGCCGTGTCGAACAGCGTCACTCCGGCCTCGATGCAGCGATCGACCTGACGCCGTGCACCCGCGATATCGGTCACCCCCATGCCCTTGCCGCTGCCGAAGGTCATCGCGCCGAAGCCCAGAACGGACAATTCGAGGCCGCTGTTGCCGAGAAAGCGTCGTTCCATATCCTAAATGGCCCCTTCGGCGCGCAGCGATGCGATCTGCGCTTCGTCATATCCCAATATTCCGCGCAATATCTCGTCGGCATGCTGGCCGAGCGTCGGCGGCGCGGCGGGCTCGCGCACCGGCGTTTCCGACATGCGGATCGGGTTGACGATCATCGGTAGCCGGTTTCCGTCGGCGTCGGTTACGGTGCGGACGAGGTCGCGGCTCACGATCTGCGGATCGCGGAAGGTCTGGTCGACGGTATAGATGGGCGCGCAGATGATATCGCCCGCGACCAGAGCTTCGTACAAGTCGCCGAGCGCCCAATTCTTCAGGCTTGTCTCGATCTCGATCTCGAGCGCATCCTTGTTGGCGAAACGGATCGCGCGCGTCGCGAAGCGCGGATCGTCGAGGAGGTCGGTGCGATCGATGATCTTGCAGAAGGCTTCGAATTTCGGTTCGGCGCTCGCCTGGATGTTGATCCTGCCGTTGCGGCACGAGTAGGTTTGCGCGGGAGCCGACCCCGATGCCGACGTACCCAGCGGCTGCGGTATCTCGCCGCTCATCAGATAGTCGATCGCGCGGTGCGACATGGTGGCCACCGCAACGTCGAGCAGCGACATGTCGATATATTGCCCTCCGGCACCGACCATTTCGCGTGCCCGCAGCGCTGCCTGGATCGCGTTGGATGCGTAAAGGCCGGTAATCAGGTCGGAGATGATCAGGCCGATCTTGGTCGGCGGCTGATCGGGCTCGCCGGTGATGCTCATCATCCCGCTCATCGCCTGGAACACGCTGTCGGTGCCGGGACGGGGCGCATAGGGGCCAGTCTGGCCGAAACCCGTCACCGAGCAATAGATGATATCGGGATTGATCTCGCGGATCGCTGCATAGTCGAGCCCGTGGCGGGCGAGATCGCCGACCTTGAAATTCTCGACGAAGATATCGCCGACGCGGGCGAGGTCGCGAACCAGCTGCCGGCCACCTGCTTTGGTGAGGTCGACCTCGATCGATTTCTTGTGCCGGTTAGCGCCGATGAAATAGGAGGAGATGGGAAGATCCTCTCCCTCTTCGTCCTTGATGAAGGGCGGGCCGTAATAGCGCATCTCGTCGCCGCGGTCCTTGCGTTCGAGCTTGATGACCTCGGCGCCGAGGTCAGCCAGCATCTGGGTCGCAAAGGGGGCGGCGAAGGTGCGGCCAAGATCGATCACGCGCACGCCCTGGAGGGGAAGGGGGGAAGTCATGATTTTGTCAGTCTCCGGCGGCGTGCATCGCGCGCAGTTTTTTTGATACGAGGCCAAGCATGATCAGCACGAGGGGTGCGAACACGACCGAAACGACGATCAGCGCCATGCCGAGCTGGCCGGGATCGCGCAGCATATAGTCGCTCACGAATGCGGTGAAGGGTGCGCCGATCCCGCTGCCGACGACGGTAACGATAGCGAGGAAAATCGCCGAGACCTGGCCGCGCAGATGCTGCGGGGTGTGAATTTGCAACGCCGATACGGCATAGCCGAGGAAGGGGTAGCAGAGCACATAATAGATGGCGTTGAGGATCAGGAAGATCCACGGATCGCCGCTCCAGAGCGCCACGATGTTGATCGGCACCGCGATCACCACACCCCATATCTGATAGCGCGTGTGGGCGTCGGCGATGCCGCGGCGATAGAGCCAGTCGACGAGCATCGCGCCGCCCACCTGGCCGACGGCGGCCGCGAGGATGTGCTGGATACCCCATGCGAGGCCGACCTTGCCGACGTCCCAGCCGAATTCGCGGACCATGAAGGTCGGCGTCCAGGCGGCATAGGCGTTGGTGATCACGTTGAGCAAGCCGAACCCGAGCGGCAGGCCGACAAAGAGCATCGGATGGCGCTTGAACAACTGGCCGAGCGGGATGCCGTGCGGGCTCGATCCGCTCGCGGCGGCAAGACGGGCTGCTTCGCGGGCGGCCTTGCGATCATATTCGCGGACCATCAACACAAGCGGGGCGAGCAATATGGTGATGCCGCCGACGGCGATGAAAACGAGTTGCCAGGGGCGTATGTTGCCAACGACGGGCAGATGGACCTCGCCCGCCCCCGCCGCGAGATGGACGATCGCGCCGCCGAGCACGACGGCGAGCCCGCCGCCGATCACGGCGCCCAGCGAATAGACTGCGATTGCGGTCGACAGCCTTTCTTTGGGAAATTGCTCTGCGATCAGCGAGTGCGCGGCAGGCGTCAGCGCCGCCTCTCCCATGCCGACTCCCATGCGGCCGAGCATCAGACCCGGAAAGCTGCGTGCCAGACCCGACCCCAAGGTAGCGAAACCCCACAGGGTGACACCCGCCAGCGTAATCCAGCGCCGCGAGAAACGGTCGACCAGCCAGCCCATCTGCAGGCCGCACAGCGCAAAGAACAGACCGAAGGCCGGTCCCATCATAAGGCTGATCTGGAAATCGGTAAGGTCCAGATCGCGTTTGAGCGGCTCGACCATCATGGTGATGATCTGCCGGTCGATGAAGGAGAAAATGTAGAGCAGCAGAAACAGCCAGATCATCGGCCATCCGCGAAGGAAACCCCTCGCGGCTGTGCCGGGTTCGACCGCCGGGCCGCCATCAGCAATGTGCATGATCGTTCCTCGATTACGGCACCGCCAGACGGCGCGCCGGGAAGAAGGCTCCGTCGGGCCGGCTTGCGCCGGACCCCGACGGAGGAGGTGGAGGATCAAAATTCAAAGGAAACCCGTCCGCCGAATGTCCGCGGCCGGCCATAGAGTGCGGAGTCCGCCGTTCCTCCGGCGAGGACGTAGACGGTATAGGTCTCGTCGAGCAGATTCTTGCCCCACAGCGTGAAGGTGAGATTGGGGTTCGCGAGACGGAAGCCGATCTCGCCGTTCACCAGCGTTCTTGCACCTTCGACAATCCGGTTGTCGGCATCGCGATAGCTTTTGCCGGCATGATAGGCATTGGCGGACAGGAGCAGGCTGTTGCCATTGTCCAGTTCATACTCATAGTCGAAGCCGGAATTGACCGAGAAGAGCGGCGTGCGGATGATCTTGTTGCCCGTCGCGTCGAAGGTGATGATGCGATTTCCGCCCGTCGGCAGCGGCTCGTAACCGACCGCATTCTCGAAGTCGGTAAACTCGCCCCAGAGCTTCGAAAAGCCGAGCCGCACGTTGAGGCCGCGTGTCGGGCGGCCGAACAACTCGCCTTCGATGCCATAGATTTCCGCCGCACCCGCATTTTGCAGCGTCGACAGATTGTTGATGCGGATGTTGACCTGCATGTCGGTATAGTCGGTGTAGAAGGCGGCGAAATTGGCGTTGAGCCAGCCTCCGAGCTTGAGCTTGGTGCCCAGTTCATATTGCCAGACATTTTCCGGATTGACCGGGACGGTGCTGAAGGTCGATGCCCCGAACAGCCCGGATTTGAAGCCCTTGCCGGCCTTCGCATAGATATTGGCATCGCTGTTGATGCGATATTGCAGCGTCGCGGAGGGAGTGAAGACTTCCCAGCGATGCTCCGCCTCCAGCGTCGCGCCGCTGATATTATTCTCGATGAAGAAGTCCTTGTGCTCGTTGGTGTAGCGCCCGGCGAGCGTCAGCGAGAGGCTGTCGGTGAAATCATAGGTTCCCTGTGCATAGATGGCGACCGAATCGGTGCCGACGTTCGAGGTGACGTCGCTGGAGCCCGGACCGGCCGGATTGCCGTTGGTGATGACCTGCTGCCGCGTATAGCCCGCATCTTGGTTGAAATAGCTCCCGCCGACGATCCAGTTGAGCCGCCCGGTCTCGCCGGTCAGATAAAGCTCCTGCATGAAGGAACGCGCGAAATAGTCGACCGGCAGGCGCGACCGTTCGATGTTGGTGCTGTCGACGTCGGAATCGATGAACTGCTCGGCATTGTCGTAGGCGCTGATCGAGGTCAGGTCGGCGAAGCCGAGGTCGGCGCGAACGGTCAGCGACGCCGAATCCTGCCTCAGATTGAGCTGCCCGCCCATCCCGGACGTTTCGTTCGGCCGGGTCGGGAGGATCACCCCGGGGGTCTGCGCCGTGACGACATTGTTGAGATAGGGCTGCTGGCCCGTCGCCAGCGTATCGTCGCGCGTGACATGCCCATAGGCGACGATCAGGTCGAGCCAGTCGGCCGGGCGGACGAGAAGCTTGGTCCGCAGCGCCCATGTGTCGACCCAGCCCTTTTTCGGGCCGCCATTGAGGTCGGTGATATAGCCGTCGTCCTTGTTGAGGGTGAAGGCGACGTTCGCCGCGACGACATCGTCGCCGCCGTTGGCGTAAAGTTTCAGGATGCGCTCGTCGTAGCTGCCATAGCTCAGGCTGCCCCGCAGCATCTCGTCATTGTCGGGATCGAGCGTCACGATATTGATTGCGCCGCCGGTGCTGTTGCGCCCGAATAGCGCGCCCTGCGGGCCTTTGAGGACCTCGACGCGCGAGACATTGTTGAGCTCGGTGGCGATGCTGCCGAGAAAAGGTTGATAGACGCCGTCGATGTAGACGGGGACGAGCGATTCATCGCCGGCGGCGACGCCGCGCGTGCCGAGACCGCGGATCGTCGGCTGCGGCGAGAAGGACGATTGGGTGAAGTTCAGGCTGGGGGTGATCTGGGTCAGGTCGTTGGTCGACGAAATGCCCGCGCTTTCGAGCGCCTGTCCCGAAAAGGCCGAAATCGCGATCGGCACGTCCTGCAGCCGTTCTTCGCGCCGCTGTGCCGTGACGACGATGTCGCCGGCATCCGGCGCCTCTCCGGCGGCGCTTTCGGTTTCGTCGGCCGGCGCGGTTGACTGCGCATGGGCGGCGCTGGCGCCGAACAGGCTGGCAAACACGAGCGCGCGAATGGATGTGGCGGCGATGGTCAACATGGCTCTCCCTGCTTGGATCCGTTCGTTTGCGACGGATCTGACGCTCGCCTAGCTGCCATCGGCCGGAGGATTGATCATCAGCGATATTCGGGGTTATCTATCACGAAACGAGATAGATGGGACTGACATGCTTGATCTTCGACAGGTGCTGAGCTTCGTGACGATCGCCGAGAAGCGTTCGTTTACCCAGGCGGCGGAAACCCTCGAAATCGCGCAGTCGGCCGTCTCGCAGCACATCCGGCGGCTGGAGGATCAGCTACAGCTCACCTTGCTGACCCGAAATTCGCGCTCGGTCGCCCTCTCGGCAGACGGGCAGGCTATGCTGCCGCATGCGCAGGCCCTGCTCGACTCCGAGCAGAATATCCTCGCCGCGGCCCGGGCTCTCCGCGCGGCCACCAATTCGATCCTGCGGATCGGCGCCTATTCGTTCGCCGCCGACCAGCGCATGGATGCGATCGATGCGTTCCAGAATCGATATCCCGAACTGCGACTGGAAATCGTCTACGGCACGCGCGCCGAATTGATGGCGAAGCTGCGCGACGGCACGCTCGATATTTTTTTCTCGCTGTCGGCGCCATCGGTGACCGAACCCGATCTTGCCGAAACCCACGTCGCCCGCCGCTATTGTCACATTGCCGTGCCGCCAACACACCGGCTGGCGGGGAGCGAAGGCATTTCGATCGACGATCTCGCCGACGAGCAGGTGGCCATTTCTCCGGGAAACCAGGATTCGCCGGTCGTCTCGCTCGTCTATGCCGGACTCATTGCGCATGGCGCGCAGCTGATTGCCGCGCCGGAAGCCGATCGCCGCGCCATCGCGCGCTTCGCGCGCTCGCGCGGTCTACCGCATTTGCTATGGACGACGCGGATATTGCCGCGACACGAGGAAGAAGGGGAGGAGATTTATCCCTTGCTCGGCGATGCCCCGCGCATCGATACGGTGATCTACAGCCGGCCCGGCGATCGTCGTCGCTGGGTCAGGCTGATCCTCGCCGCTTTCGCCGATCGCGACAAGCCGCGTTAGCTGGCAGGGGTCAAAGTGTCGCCATGTCGATCACGAAGCGATATTTGACGTCCGCCTTTTCCAGCCTTTCAAAGGCCGTGTTGATGTCGTCCATGCGGATCATTTCGCATTCGGGCAGAATATTCTTCTCGGCGCAGAAATCGAGCATCTCCTGCGTTTCGGCGATCCCGCCGATCGCCGAACCGGAAAGCGTCTTGCGCCCGCCGAGCAGCAGGCCGGTGTGCAGCTGAACCATGTCGATCGCGCCGACGATGACATGCGCGCCGTCGGGCTTGAGTAGCAGCAGATAGGGCTGCACCTCGTGCGCGACCGGGATGGTGTCGAGGATGAAGTCGAAGCTTCGCGCCGCTGCCTTCATTTGATCCGTGTCGGACGAAATCAGGACGTGATGCGCGCCCAGCTTCTGCGCATCGGCCGCCTTGGCGGGCGATGTGGTGATCATCGTCACCTCGGCGCCCAGACCGGCAGCGAACTTGACCCCCATATGGCCAAGGCCGCCAAGGCCGACGACCCCGACCTTCATGCCCGGCCCGACCTTCCAGTGGCGCAGCGGCGAATAGGTTGTGATGCCGGCGCAGAGCAGCGGCGCTGCCTTCGCCATGTCGAGCGCTTCGGGCAGGCGAAGCACAAATTCCTCGCGCACGACGATGGCCGATGAATAGCCGCCATGGGTTGGCGACCCGTCTTGCCGATCCTTGCTGTTGTAGGTGCCGGTCGCGCGATAATAGCAATATTGTTCCTGATCGGCGGCGCACGCATCGCAGGTGAGGCAGCTGTCGACGAGACAACCCACCGCAACCCTGTCGCCGACCACAAACTTCGTAACCGCCGAGCCGATGGCGCGCACGACACCGACGATCTCGTGCCCCGGAACGAGCGGGTAGGCGGTATTGTGCCAGTCGTTGTGCGCCTGATGCATGTCCGAATGACACACGCCGCAATATCGGATCTCGATATCGACATCCCCGGGACGCAGCGCGCGCCGTTCGATGGCGATCGGCGCGACGGTGTCGGTCGCCGATCTCACCCCCCATGCGGCGATTTTCGTCATGCGGCGTCCTCCAGCAAAAGCGCCGCGTCGGCGGGTGCGATGAATTGCAGCAGATGCGCGCGCTTCAGGCAGAGGTGCGGAGCCGCTTCGTCGGTCATGCCGATGCCGCCGTGGACCTGAATATTCGCGCGGCCATTGTCGATCGCCGCCTGATCGGCAAGGCGCTTCGCGGCGGCAACATGGAACGCCGCTTCGCCATCTTTCGCATCAAGCGCGCAGGCGGCATAATAGAGCTGCGACCGGGCGACCGCGGCCCGCACCGCCATATCCGAACAGATATGCTTCAATGCCTGGAACCAGCCGATCGGACGGTCGAACTGCTCGCGCAGCCTGGCATAATCCGCCGCCATGTCGCGCGCGGCATCGGCGCAGCCGACGGCATAGGCGGCCGACAGCAATTGCAGATGGAGCGGCGAGGTGGGGGCGTTCGACACGGCCACCGGGCTTGTGGAAGGCTGCCGCCCTTGGAGCGTCGACAGATCGATGGTCGGACGATGCGGCTGGTCGTCCGGGGCGGCGTATAGGGCGACGGATTGCGCACTCCACATCACCGCCGTGCCGGCCTCGACCGGATCGAGGATGCGCATCGCATCCGAGCCCGTGACCGGGAGCGCGAGACCTGCCTTGCCTTCGAAGCTTCCGGCGAACCAGCGGTTCGCCGCCGCGGTCGAAATGAGCCCCATCGGGGCGAGAAAGCGACCGAGTTCGGCGAACACAAGCGCCTCGGTCGCATGGTCGAGGTCCATGCCGGGCGCCGTCATGGCGCTCCAGCCCATCGCCTCGAGGTCCTGCCAAAGTCCAGCCCGCCGCGATCGCGCCGCTTCGAGCGGCATGTTATCGCGGCACCAGTCGGCGGTCGCCGTCTGCAGGGCGAGTTGCTCGTCGTTCGGGGTCAAATCCATGCTCTCACCTCGATTTTGGCAGGCCGAGCAGCCGCTCGCCGATGATGTCGCGCTGGATCTGCGCCGTGCCGCCGGCAATCGTCGCCGCAAATCCGCGAAGATAGTCGCCGACCGCATTGTCGTCGCCGTAGGCGAAGTCGATCGCCGCGTCGCCCATCAAAAGGACCGCCATCCGTTCCAGCCGCTGGCCAAGCTCCGAAGTGAACAGCCGGATCACCGATGCTTCGGGACCGGGCTGGCCTGTGCGGACGACTTCGGAAATATTCCGGTAGGTCATCGCACGCAGCGCCGCGACTTCGGCCCGCATCTGCGCAAGGCTGTCGGCGATGCGATCGTCTCCGATCATGCCGCTGCCCCGTGCGGTCGCGATCAATTCGGCGATTTCCTGGCTCTGCTTCACCTGATCGGCAATGAAGCCGGTACCGCGCTCGAAACTGAGCGTCGACATCGCGACCTTCCAGCCATTGCCCAGCCCGCCGACGACATTGGCAAGCGGAATGCGCACATCGTCGTAGAATACCTCGGCGAACTCGACCTGCCCCGACATCTTCTGGATCGGGCGGATCGTGATCCCGGGCGCATGCATGTCGCAGATCGCCCAGCTCAATCCCTTGTGCCGCTGTGACCCGTCCTCGGTGCGCAGAACCAGTTCCTGCCAGTCGGCGACATGCGCGAAGCTCGTCCAGATCTTCGATCCGTTGACGACGAGCTCGTCGCCTTCGATCCGGCCCCGCGTCTTGATGCCGGCAAGATCCGACCCCGCGCCGGGCTCCGAAAAGCCCTGGCACCATATCGCCTCGCCCTTGAGGATGCGCGGCAGATGATAGGCCTTCTGTTCTTCGCTGGCATTGATGATCAGCGTCGGCCCGCCATGGTTCACGCCGACGAAATTGGAACCGATCCACGGCGCATGCGCCTTGGCATATTCCTCGAGCCAGATGACCTGCTCGACGATCGAAAGGCCGCGCCCGCCATAATCCTCGGGCCAGTTGATCCCGGCCCAACCGGCGTCGAACAGCCGCCGTTGCCACGCCTTGTCGAAATCGAGCGCCTCGTCCGCATTGAGCGGACGCTTCTCGGCCGGGACATTGGCATGCAGCCACGCGCGGCATTCTTCGCGAAAGCGGGTCTCTTCGGGTGAAAATCCGATGTCCATCAGCCGGTCTTTCTTGCGGCGCCGATCGGCTCGCCCTTCTTGCGCATGGCAGGATCGAATCCCGCGTTGCGCATGAGTTCATGGCTGAGGCCCGCGCCGAGCGCCATCCCGTCGGTGTCGTAGATCAGCCGCTTGTTCTCGGCATTGCTGTGCCGGCTGTTGCCGCGGATCAGGCTCGTTATTTCGGAGACCCTGGCGTCGAGCGCGTCATCGGGGACGCAATAGTTCGCCAGCCCCATCGCAGCGGCTTCCTCGCCCGTATAGGGTCTGCAGGTAAGCATCATCTCGAGCGCCTTTGCCTGACCGATGCGGCGCGGCAGGCGCTGCGAGAGGCCCCAGCCCGGGACCAGCCCCCATTTGCCGTGCGTGTCGGCGAAACGTGCACTTTCCCCGCAGACGATGAAGTCGGCCGAGAGCGCAAATTCGAGCCCGCCGGTGTAGCAACTGCCCTGGACCTTTGCGATCACCGGCTGGGGCAGGGCGGTCAGCCTCTCGAGGGTGAGCATTTCCTGCCGCAGCCAGCCGAGCGCGTCGGGATGGGGCGGCGATTTGAGATCATGCCCCGCACAAAAATGCCCGCCCGCGCCGGTGACGACGAGAACCGCGACATCGTCGCCATGGCTTTCGATGTCGCGGACATGTGCGCGAAACGCGCGGAAAAGGTCGCGATTGACGGCGTTTCGCTGACCCGGCCGGTTGAGGGTCAGCGTGCAGACGCCGTCCGCGTCGTCGCGCAGGACGAGAGCTTCGTCGCTCACCCGGCGTCGCCGCGGGTCTTGGCGATCGCCGCTTTCGCGCTGCCGCTTTCCACGGCGCGCTTGCCGAACTGCTCGCGGATCGGCACAAATTCGGGCATCACGAGGCTGCGGCGCAGCCAATTGGCCCCGTCGAGCACGACCGTGTGGCCCGACAGATAGCTCGCATAGGGCGAGCAGATGAACGTCGCCATCCAGCCAAGTTCGCGCAATTCGCCGACGCGCAGTCCGGGCACCGTATTGTCACCCGTTTCGCCTTCGCGATGCCGGGTCATGTGCCCGGGCATGTCTTCATGCGGGAAACGGCCCGGGGCAAGGCAATTGACGCGGATGCCGTCGGGCGCCCATTCGACCGCAAGACTTTGCGTCAGATTGGTCACGCCGGCCTTTGCCGCCGCCGAATGCGATGTGCCGGGGCCACCGGTCCAGCTGTAGGTCGCGCCGATATTGAGGATCGCGCCGGGCATCCCGGCGGCCAGCCGCCGGACGGCGAATTCGCGGCTGCAGTTATAGGTGCCGTTGAGTACGATATCGACGACGGTGCGGAATCCGTTCGGCGTCATTTCCTCGGCAGGCGCCGGGAAATTGCCCGCGGCATTGTTGATGAGCACGTCGACCGGGCCGAGCCTGGCTTCGATCTCGTCGAACGCTCTGGCGATCGCCTCGGGATCGCGCACGTCGCAAGCCACCGCGATGGCTTCGGCGCCGACCGCATGAAGCGCGGCGAGCCCGGCTTCGAGATGCTCGGGCTTGCGGCTGAGTACCGCGATCTTTGCACCGAGCCGGGCGAATTCGACCGCCATGCCCTTGCCGAGGCCGGTGCCGCCGCCGGTGACGGCGACCACCTGTCCGTCGTAGGTGCCGTCGGGAAGCGCCTTGGCGCCAAGCGGCGGCGGAGCGGGTAACGCCATCTTATTTCCCCTTGTAGTTGGGCGCGCGCTTCTCGCGGATTGCGGTGCGCGCTTCCTGATAGTCGTCGGTCTTGAAGAGGTAGCTTTGCGCGTAAAGTTCGGCGCGCGTGCCCGTGCGGATGGTCGATCCGTGCATCAGGTTGATCATTTCCTTGGCCAGCGCCAGGTTGATGGGCGGTTTGGCAGCGATGTCGCGGGCCAGTTCGAGGGCTTTTGCGTCGAGATCCTCGGGCGCGACGACGAAATCGACCGCACCCCATTCGAGCGCGGTTTCGGCATCGATACGTTGTCCGGTCATCACCATATATTTGGTGCGCGACGGGCCGATCAGCGCGGTCATCATCTGGGTGCCGCCGGTATCGGGCAGCACGCCGTAAAGTATCTCGGGCAGGGCCATCTTCAGACTGGTGTCGCTGATCCGTATATCGGCCGCGAGCGCAAGCTCGCACCCGCCGCCGATCGCGCCGCCCTTCAGCGCGGCGATGATCGGCTTGGTCGATTCCTGCATCCGGAGGCGCCCTTCCTGATGCCGCCGCACGAAGTGGAAATCGCTCTCGTCGCGGGCGCGGTGACCGAGAACATTGGTGTCGCGGCCCGAGCAGAAGGATTTACCCACGGCGCGGATCAGAATCGCGCTGGTTTCGCTTTCGTCGAGCGCTTCGCCCAGCAGTTTCTGGAACCGCTCCGACATCTCGTCATCCATCGCATTGTGCCGGTCAGGGCGGTTCAACGTCAGGATTCGCAAGGCGCCTTCGCGCTCGCTCTCGATCAAATCAGACATTCCGCCTCCCGTTCTGTTTCGATAAGGCTTGCACGAGTTGTATAACTAAGTCAATTATGTCGAACACTTCGGGAGAGACGAATTATGGACCTGGGCGGAAAGACGGCACTCGTCACCGGCGCGTCGCGGGGTATCGGAGCGGCGATCGCGCGTCGACTCGGCGCGGCGGGCGCGCATGTGGCGGTGAACTATTCCGGGAGCCGCGATGCCGCCGAAGCGCTCGTTGCCGAAATCGGGTCGGCGGGCGGGCGCGCGTTCGCGGTGCGGGCGGATGTTTCGACGCTGGCGGGCATCGAAGCGATGTTCTCCGCCTGCGATGCGGCATTCGGTGAAGGTCCGAACCTCGACATATTGATCAACAACGCCGGCGTCGGACGCGGCGGCCGCGATGCGAGCCTGAAGGCGGGCTCCGAGGATCTGTTCGACGAAATGTTCGCGGTCAACGTCAAGGGACCGCATTTCGTGACGCAGGCCGCGTTGCCGCGCCTCCGCGATGGCGGCCGGATCGTCAATATCGGCTCGATGTCGGGCAAGATCGGCCAGCCGTTCGCATCGGGCTATGCGATGACCAAGCGCGCGATCCAGAGCCTGACCTTCTCGACCGCGCTCGCGGTCGCAAAGCGCGGTATCACCTGCAATTGCATCGCGCCCGGGGCGGTCGCGACCGACTTCATCGCCGGACTGCGCGCGCAGGAAGGGTGGGACGAGGCGACCGCGAAACACACGCCGATGGGGCGGCTCGGCGAACCGGAGGATATTGCCGGCGCGGTGATGATGCTCCTCGGCGAAGACGCGCGCTGGGTGACGGGACAGATCATCGAAGCCAGCGGCGGGCTCGCACTCTGATGGCGCTGATGACCGAAAAGCTTCGCGCGATCATGGCGATCGATCCCGAGCGCACCGAGATCGACTTCGAGGGCCGCGACTATAGCTGGCGCCAGATCGCCGACAATGTCCGCGCGATCGAGGCTGCTCTTGATGCGATGAACCTGCCCGAAAATGCCAGGGTCGGCATCATGCTGCGCAATCGGCCCGGACATGTCGCCGCTATCGTTGCCGTCCTTTCGACCGACCGCTGCCTTGTCACGCTCAACCCGATCCTTCCCGACGCGAAGCTGTTCGCCGATGTCGAGGGGCTGGGACTCCCCGTCATCATCGCCGATGCGACCGATCTCGCGCGCGCCGGATTGAGCGAGGCGCTCGATCGCGCGGGTTCGGCCGTGATCGAAATCGGCCCGCGTCTCGAGGGCGTCCGCGTGCTGCAGTCGGGTGTCCGCACCGACATCCAGACCTCGCCCGGCGTCGCGATCGAGATGCTCACCAGCGGCACGACGGGATCGCCCAAGCGTATTCCGCTCAGCCGCGACGCGTTCGATGCGAGCTTTCGCGGCTTCACGAAATATGAGCGCGGCCGGAGTTTCGACGATCCGCCGAAACTGAATTCGGGCTGCACGATGGTGGTCAATCCGCTCACCCATATCGGGGGTATTTATGGCTGCATCGCCGCACTCGCCGCGGGGCGCAAGATCGCGTTGCTCGAGAAGTTCAGCGTCGAGGCCTGGGTCGATGCGGTGAAGCGCAACCGCCCCGCCGTCGCGCCCGCGGTGCCGTCCGCCGTGCGCATGCTGCTCGAGGCCGACGTCGACCCGGCCGATCTTTCGAGCCTGCGGTCGCTCATCTCGGGCACCGCGCCGCTGCCCGCCGATCTCGTCGACGCCTTTTTCGACAAATATGGCATCCCGATTTGCGGCAATTACGGGGCGACCGAATTCGCCGGCGCCGTCGCTGGCTGGACGATCGACGATTTTCGTAACTTGTGGAAGGAGAAGCGCGGTGCCGTCGGCCGGATTCACGGCGACATCGAGGCACGCGTGGTCGACCCCGAGAATGGAGAGATACTGGCCGCGGGAGCGGAAGGGCTGCTCGAACTCAAGGGACGGCAACTCAACAACGGAATGCAGTGGCTGCGAACGACCGACCGCGCCGTTCTCGACGACGATCGTTTCCTGTTCATCAAGGGACGCGCCGACAATGCGATCATCCGCGGCGGTTTCAAGGTGCATCCCGACGATGTGGTGAAGATATTGAACGAGCATCCGGCGGTGCGCGAGGCCGCTGTCATCGGGGTACCCGACACGCGGCTCGGCGCGGTGCCCGCTGCCGCGATCATCCTGAAGGAAGGCGCCCAGCCGCCGCTGCTCGACGATCTCAGGACGTGGCTCAAGGACCGGCTGATCGCCTATCAGGTGCCCGTCCATATTCTCTACGTCGACGATTTTCCGCGCACCCCGTCGATGAAGCCGTCGGCGCCCGCGCTTCAGGCCCTGTTTGCGGACTGATCCATGATGGCGCCGATCGCGCGGTCGAGTTCGGTCAGATCCTGTCCGCCTTCGAACCGGCTTTCGTCGCCATAGGCAGCCATGCGGTCATCGAAATGCGCGGCAAGTCGCGCGCCCCAACCGCCGTGCGTGAAGATATGATAGTCGCCGGCCTTGACGCCGGCGACGACGAGGCGCGCGAACTCTTCGGGCGCCATTCCCTTGGCCAGCAGATTCTCCGTCCCCGACGGGCGCGGCGCGATGTTTGTCCGGTCGGCGATGATATTCTGTGCATTGGCGATGAAGTCGGTGCGGACAGTGCCGGGGTAAACGAGCGATACGCCGATATTGCTTCCCGCCAGTTCGCCGCGCAACGTGTCGGTCAATCCCACAAGCGCGTATTTCGACGCGTTATAGGCCGACATCGACGGCGTTGCGCAAAGCCCGGCGAGCGAGGCGACATTCACGATATGGGCTGCGCTTTCGAGTTCGCGCATGCGCGGGATGAGGAGGTTGGCGCCGAGAAACGGACCGAGGGCATTGACCTCCTGGACCAGCTTCCAGCGTGCGGGCGCGTCGGCTCCCACCGCGGCGCCGCCCCCGATTCCGGCCGAATTGACAAGCATCGAGATCGCTCCGAGGGCTTGCTCCGCCGCGTCGATCGCCTCGCGCCAACTCGTCTCGTCGGTGACATCGAGCCGCTGGGCGGCAAACCTGCCGCCGGATCGCGACACCGCATCGCCCAGCCGGTCGGTGGCCACATCGGCGATGGTGACGCGCATGCCCTCGTCCGCGAGCGCTGCCGCGATCGCGAAGCCGATCCCGCCGGCGCCGCCGGTGACGAAGGCCGCGCGGCCGGCAAGTTTGGTCAATTGAGTGCTTCCGATGCAAGAACGGCATCCTTGGTGGAAACCGACGCGACGAGCGGCAGGTGCATGGCGATCTGGACCTGGTGCGTCTCGGCCGTGCCGCCCGCGGTGCAATCCTCCGCGATCACGACGGTATAGCCATGACCGACCGCCTCCACCGATCCGCCCATCAGCGCGACATTGGTCGACACGCCGCAGAAGACCACCGTGTCGATCCCGAGACCGCGCAGCGTGGCGTCGAGATCGGTGCCGGTAAAGGCGGCCATGCCATGATGGCGTTCGGATATGATGTCGCTGTCGCCGACAACGATGTCGTCATGAATGGCGGCGAAACTGCTACCCGAAACCAGATTGGCTTCCTTGTGGATGCGCGCCGCGAGGACGCAATTGCGGTTCCATCCCAGAAAATCGGGCCGCGCGGTGACGGTGCAATGCACGACAGGGAGGCCCCGCGTGCGAAAGCCGGCGGCAAGTTCGTTTATCGTGTCGACAATGCCGCGCGCTCTGACCTGCTCGGCGAGCGGCGTCTCGCGGAAAGCGGGGTCGGTGATCCCGTTCTGCATCTCCGAAATCAGCAGCGCGGCGCGCCTTCCTCGTTCGAGTCCCTTGACGGTCATCGCATTCTCCCTTGCTCCACTTATTAAACTAGGTAATAGATGTGATCCGGGAAGAGAGCAAGGGAGAGAGCGATGGCCGAGTCATTTGCCGGCAAGTCGGTGATCGTTACCGGCGGCGGCCGCGGGGTCGGACGCGGGATCGGCCAGGCCTTCGCGGCGGCGGGTGCGAACGTCATGCTGGGCGCACGGACGCTCTCCTACGCGACGGACGTGAAGGCCGAGATCGAAGCAGCGGGCGGCGTGGCCGAAATCGTCGGCGTCGACATTTCGCGGCATGACGATTGCCGTGCGCTTGTCGATGCGGCCGTTGCGGCGTTCGGCGGGGTCGATGTCATCGTCCATGCCGCCGCCGACATCCCGCACGGCGGCCTCGGACATGTCGACGACGACCGGCTCGAGGCGGGATTTGCCAGCATCGCAAAGGCAGCCTGGTGGCTGCTCGACGCAGCGCGGCCATATCTTGCCAAGGCGAACGACGGCGGGCGGTTTATCGCGATCGGGTCGATCAACGGGACATTCAACGTCGTCCCGAACATGACCGCCTATGGCATGGCGAAGGCGGCACTCGACGCGTTCGTCCGCGCAGCCGCGGGCGATGTCGTGGGCGAGGGGATTACCGTCAATGCGGTCAATCCGGGTCTCGTCGCGAGCGACCGTGCGAAGGCGGTGCTCGGCGACGACGGCCTCGCCGCCTATGGCGCGACGGTTCCCGTCGGACGCGCCGGGACGCCCGAGGACATTGCGCACGCCTGCCTGTTCCTCGCTTCGGCGCGGTCCGACTACATCACCGGCACGACGATCAAGATGGATGGCGGCTCGACCGTCGCGGCGCCGGCAGGGCGCAACGAAATATTGCAGGAACGGCTGAAGGCCCAGCACGGAAAGGCGAACTGATGGATCTTGGAATCAAGGGCAAGGTGGCGCTCGTCTTCGGCGGGTCGAAGGGGATCGGGCTCGGCTGCGCGCATGAATTCGCGCGCGAGGGGTGCCTGACCGTGATTGCGGCGCGAACGCAGGCGACGATCGATGCCGCGGTTGCCGAAGTGGAGGCGGCGGGCGGTCGAGCGGTCGGCGTTTCGGCCGACTGCACGACCAAAGAGGGCATCGCGCGCGCCGTACAGGCGGCCACCGACGCCTTCGGTCCGCCCGATATTCTGATCTTCAATGTCGACTCGGGGCCCAAGGGGCCGTTTCTCGAAGTCGACGACGACACTTTCGCCGCGGCGAACAACAATAATGTCATGGCATTCCGCTGGGCAGTGCAGGCGGTTTTCCCGCATATGAAGGCCAAGGGCTGGGGGCGCATCCTGACGATCGGGACCAATTCGGTGAAGGCACCGCACCGCAAGCTCCAGCGCGCGGCGCAAAACACCTACCGCGTCGGCGCGCTCGCCTTGTCCAAGACATTGTCCGCCGAGCTCGGTCCCCATGGAGTTACCGTCAACACGCTGGGCACGGGCGCGATCGCGACGCCGCAGTTCAGGGAGGTCTTCACGAAGATCGCCGAAGCGAAGGGCCAGAGCTACGAAGAGCATATCGCCGAGCGGGTGAGCGAGTGGCCGGTGCAACGGATGGGAACGCCCGAGGATATGGCCGCGGCGGCCGCTTTTCTCTGTTCCGACCGTGCCGGCTTCATCACCGGGCAGGTGCTCATCGTCGACGGCGGCAATCTCGAAGTTCTGCAATAATCAGCAATCGAAGGAAGCAAGCAATGCAATTGGGTAACAATATCGCAGCGGTGGTGACGGGCGGCGCATCGGGCCTCGGCCGCGCCAGTGCGGAAGCTCTCGCGAGCGCGGGCGTCAAGGTTGCGATCTTCGACGTCAACGAGGAGGGCGGCAAGGCAGTGGCCGACGCGATCGGCGGTATCTTCTGCAAGGTCGACATCACCAGCGAGGACAGTGTGGTCGCGGGCTTCGACGCGGCGCGCGCGGCGCATGGGCAGGAACGCATCCTGGTCCATTGTGCGCAGATTTCGAAGGGCGGCAAGACGGTCCGCTTCGACAAGACCAGCGGCGGCTATGTTCGCTACTCCACCGACGACTATGCCTTTTCGGCGCAGGGCATCCTGATCGCCAGCTATCGCCTTGCATCGCTGTCGGCGCTCGGGATGGCGAACGCCGACCCGCTCAACGACGACGGCGAGCGCGGCGCGATCGTGCTGACCGCCTCGGCGGCGGCGCAGGATGCGCAAATCGGACAGGTCGGCTATGGTTCGCTGAAAGCCGGTGTCAACGGGCTCGTCCTGCCGCTGGCGCGCGACCTCATGGACCTCGGCATCCGGGTCAATTCGATCATGCCGGGGATATTTGCGACCCCGCCGATGCTTGCGGTGAAGGACAAGGCGCCCGCCATATTCGAGGGGCTCGCCGCATCCGTGCCGTTCCCGAAAAGGCTCGGCCATCCCGAGGAATTCGGCAGCCTCGTACTGGAGCTTGCCCGCAACGGCTATTTCAACGGCCAGAATCTGCGCCTCGACGGCGCGATCCGGATGCCGCCGAAATGAGGTGCCGGCATTGAGCGCGCCCCAGCAATTTCCGTTTGCGCGCCAGTCGGCGGGGACGGCGCCGCCGCGCCGTCCCGGGTCTATCCGCCGCACGACCTCGATCGATTCCGACTGGCCGGAAGGCTTCGGGCAGTCGTGGATCATGACGGGGCGCGCGCGCGACCTGCTGACACCCTTCAACGGCGAGCCGGTCGAACTCGATCGGGGCGATTTTCGGATCAAAGCCTCGCCGATCCGCGAGATAGAGGAAATCGCGGCGAGCCCCGCCCACCCGCGAACAGGCGAGATGGTCGGGGTGCGCGCAGGGGGTGCGAGCCGTCACGCGCTTGCCGCGACGCTGGGTGATTTGCGGGGGTCTGCGATTTTCCAGTTACTCGACGACTTCGCCGGCGCGAGCCTTGTTGCAGGTTGGATCTGGTCGCGCTGGACTCCCGACTGGCAGGAACGGGTGAAGAATGGTGTCCGGAAGACGGCGGGCAACAAGGGGCGGATGGTCAACATCTGCACCGGGTTCACCGAAGGGGCGAGTTCGCTGTCCGAAGACGGGAGCGTGGAGCACGCCGATCAATCATCGACCGAGGTTGGCCCGCTGGTCGATCCCGCCGACCCGATCGGCTGGCACATGCTGCCTGCTCAGGAGGGCAGGCCGCAAGCGCGCCGCGCCCGCCGCATCGACCTGTGGCGCGCCGAGGGGGTGCTGAAGGTCGATGCGGGCTTTCAGGATAGCGGGCCCAATCCGCACGGCACCCGCACAGCGATCCATGAATATCGCGTCTATGCCGAAATCGATGAGGCAAGCGGCACGCTCCTCTCGATTCAGGCGCTTCCCCTGATCCTGCCGTTTCGCGAATGTCCGGGCGCTTCGATGAAGGTGGCGCGAATGGTGGGCCAGCCGGTCGAAGCCTTTCGCCAGGCCGTCCTCGACACGCTTGCCGGCACGCTCGGTTGCACGCATCTCAACGACGTCCTGCGCGCTTTCGCCGACATCCCCTCGCTCGCGCGCCTGTTGCCGAAAGAGCACATCTAGCGTCATCGGCGCAATTTACGCTGCGGAATTCGCATTCCACTTGTCTATCTTGTTAGACCTAGTTATATAACTCGGCAAGCGAGGCCGCCAGGAAGCTTCGCAGGGAGGATGTTGGCTATGAATTTCAACCAGAAATACGTTTCCTACCGGATTCTCGCGGCCGCATCGCTCGCGGCTATCGCGCTGTCTTCGACGTCCGCATATGCGCAGCAGGCGCCTGCAGAGACCGAGCCAGCGGAAACCAAATATGACGACGAAGCCATCGTGGTCATCGGGATCACCAAGCAGGCTTCCAATATTCAGGACACGCCCGTTACGATCACCGCCTTCACCGGCGAGAATCTGGAGCAGCAGGGCATCACCGACGTGGCGAGCGTCGCGAGCTTCACTCCGGGCTTCAACATTCGCGCCGGCGGCAACAACCCGACCGCGCTGAATTTCGGGATGCGCGGGCAGATACAGAACGACACGCTCGCGACGCTGGAGCCTTCGGTCGGGGTCTATCTCGACGAAATGTATATAGCCCGCGCCTATGGCCTCAACACCGAGCTGATCGACATGCAGAGCGTGCAGGTCCTCAAGGGGCCGCAAGGTACGCTCTTCGGGCGGAACACGTCGGCAGGCGCGGTGCTCCTGCAGACGAACGATCCGGTCATGGGCGAGTTCTCGGGTTCGCTGCGCGGCACCTACGGCCGGTTCGACCAGCGCGAGGGAACGGCGATCCTCAATGTGCCGCTGGGTGACCGGGTCGCGGTGCGCGGCGCACTTTTTTACGGGAAACGCGACGACTATCAGCGCGATGTCCGCCGCGACGTGGGTTATGGCGGCCGCGAGACATGGAACGGTCGTCTCAAGATTTCTGCCGACATCACCGAGAATCTGAATCTCCTGCTGTCGGGTGAATGGTACGACAGCGACATCAACGGGCCGGCGCGCCAGAATCTTCTGTTCCTGCTCGGCGGCAACGACGTGTCCGCAGGCGATCGTGCACTGACGGGCGGCGATCCCGACAAGGTCGCGATCACGAATCCCGCGACCTATCCGGGCTCCCCGGCATCCGACCTGTTCAACCGGGTCAAGACGCAGACCTATAGCGCCAAGCTGTCGCTCGACACCTTCTTCGGCCAGGCCAAATTCATCGGCGGGTACCGCCGGATCAAGGGCAACAACCTGATCGATCTCGACGGGGCGTCATTCCCGGGCCATTTCACCCAGGGCATCCAGGATCTCGAACAATATTCGGCCGAGGTGCAGTTCACCGGACAGGCGTTCAACGACGTGGTCGATTTCGCGAGCGGGATCACCTATTTCAAGGAAAAGGGCACCGACGTCTCGCGCTCGTCGACCAACGGCGCTTCGGCCTGGTCGGGCTTTTCGGGCGGAATCAATAACGACTCGTTCGGCCTCTACACCCAGCTCAGTATCCATGCGACCGACAAGCTCAGCATCAACGTCGGCGGGCGCTATTCGCTCGACGACAAGGGCGTGGTCACTCAGTCAGCGGTCTATCCGAACAACGGGGATTTGCCGCAGGTCTGCTTGCCGACGTCGTTCATGATCGGAAAGTCGCGAACGCCTGCCGGCGATGGCACGCTGCTGCCGGAGGATTGCAATCGTGGCCGCTCCGACACGTTCAGCCACTTTTCCTATACGATCGGCGCCGACTATAAGGTGACCGACGACATCCTGCTCTATGCCAAATATTCGAACGGCTATCGTTCGGGTGCACAGCAACTGCGTTCGCTGACGCTGTTCGACTCGACCCCGGCCGCGCCCGAGATCGTCGACGAGCAGGAAATCGGGGCAAAGTTCCAGTTCCTCGATCGCCGCGCCACTTTCAACATCGCGGGTTTCCACAACAAGGTCAAAGGTGCGCAGCGCAGCGTCATCCTGAGCATTTCCGGCGTCCAGCAGACGATCCTCGAAAATGCCGATACCGAGACCTGGGGGGTCGAAGCCGACGCCAGCTTCGAGATCGTCGACGGGCTGAACATCTTCGCGTCGGGTTCGATCATCGATCCCAAATATACGCGCTACGACGGCTTCATCGCGGTAGGCGGCGTGCTCACGCCTTTCGACAAGTCGGACTCGCGCTTCGTTGCGGTAGTGAAGAACCAGTTTGCGGTCGGCGCCAATTATAGCGGCGACCTCGGCTTCGGTCGTCTCGACCTCAGCGCCAGCTATACCTGGCAGGACAAGATGAACCAGACGCAGGAAACGGCCGCCGATTTCATCCGCAACGGAATTCCGGCGAACCAGGTCCAGAATTTCATCGACGCGACGACGAGTCCGTCGCTGGGCATTACCAATGCCCGTGCCGCGCTCGCTTTCGGCCCGGACGACAATTATGAAATCGCCGTCTGGGGACGCAATATTTTCGACGAACGGACGCCGTTTTACACGCTGTATCTCGGGGGACTCAATTATGTCAGCGCGGCCTGGAACGACCCGGCAACCTATGGTGTGACGGCAACCGTGCGTTTCTGAACCAAGGGGGCTCCTAGGGAGCATTGGGGGAGGGACGGCACGGCCGGACCTCCCCTTTTTTTCTCCGCGAAAGGGAATTGGAATGGCTGGCTTTGTTTCGCCGACGCGTCGCAACATAACATTCGCACTGCTCTTTGTTGTCGCCATATTGAGCTACGTCGATCGGCAGATTTTCACGCTGTTCCAAGATGATATCAAGGCCGAACTCGGGCTCGGCGATGGCCAGCTGGGGATGCTCACCGGCCTGTCCTTCGCGCTCTTCTATGCGCTCGCAGCCTTTCCGATCGCGCGCTATGCCGATCGCGGCGACCGGAGGCTGGTGATTTCGGTCTGCGTGATCATCTGGAGCGCCGCGACGGCGCTTTGCGGCATGGCGCATAATTTCTGGCAAATGATGGCGGCGCGGATCGGACTCGCGGCGGGCGAGGCTGGCGCGGGGCCGGCAACAAACTCGTTGCTCACTGAAATATATCCGACCGAACGGCGGACCCTCGTCATTTCGGGGATGCTGGCTGCGAGCGCCATCGGCCTTTCGGGCGGCCTCGCGCTCGGCGGGTGGCTGTCGCAATATTTCGGCTGGCGCGATGTCTTCCTCATCCTCGGGCTTCCCGGGATCGGGATCGGTGTCGCGGTCTGGTTGTTCAGCGCCGAGCCGCGGCGCGGCCGCGGCGAGGTCACCGTCCCGGCGCGGCAGGTCGCGCTTGGCGAAGTCCTGCGAACGATGGCGGGCAATGTGTCGCTGCGATGGGTCGGCCTTCTCCTGACGATGGTTCCGCTGACCGGTTTCGCGCTTATCCTGTGGGGCGCCTCATTCTTCCAGCGCGTTCACGGCATGAGCAAGGCCGAGACCGGCTTTTGGCTCGGTGGGGCCATGGCCGCGGGGCTGGTGATCGGCAATCTGCTCGCGGGCTGGGTCAGCGACCGCTATGGCAAGGCCAACCCCGGCTTCAACGGCTGGTTCGCGGGCATCGGCCTGCTGATCGCCTTTCCGTTCGCGCTTCTTTTTGCGCTGTCGTCCAATGCCTATGTTGCGCTCGCCTGTTTCGTCGTCGTGAAGTTCATGATGACCCTCCACCTCGGCCCGATCATCTCGCTGAGTTTTGCACAGGTCCCCGTTGCGATGCGCGCCATGATGTCGGCGACAATCAACATGTTCATCGGCCTTGCCGGTACCGGATTGGGCGGGACGCTCGCCGGCTATGTCAGCCAGTATTTTGCTGCGGATTATGGCGAGAAGTCGCTGCAGCCGGCGCTCGCCGTGCTGTCCTGCTGTCTCCTCGTCGGCGGTGTCGCCGCGATCATGGCAGGCCGCACCGCGAAACCGCTGACGGAGGACTGACCGGCTCCACAAAATGGATTTTCCTGTCGCAGCGGGATGGCAGTTGCAAGGGCGCCATCCCGCTGCGACCAGTCCGGTTCAAGACCGGATCTGGCTGCTTTGGCTGCCCCGCATAAAGGGGGCGCAGGGAACTCAGGCCGCGACCTTTTCGCTGGTCTGGACCGCGGGGTCGATGCCGAACAGGCGCGCTGCGTTGAGTCCGAGGATGTTGCGGCGAACCTCTTCGCTGACGTCCATGCCTTCGAACAGTTCGTCGACGATGCGGCGGCTGATCGGGAAGGTGCCCTCGGCATGCGGATAGTCCGAACCCCACATCACATTCCTGGCACCGGGCAGGCCGGCGGCGGCCGACGCGATGCAGGCGCGATCGTGCTGGAAGCTCGCCCAGATCTGGTCGTCGACGATCTGGCTCGGTGCGCGGCTGAGCTTGGGAAAAACGAAATTGGAATGCGCGACCGACACTTCGTCCATGCGCTCGGCAAGCGCGACGAGCCAGCTGGCACCGCTTTCGATGAAGGCGACCTTCGCACCGGGATTGCGGTCGAGGACCCCGCCCGAAACGAGATACATGGCCGACGAGCAGGCGTCGCTCATCTGGTTGGTATAGTTGATGATGCCCGCGCCGGGCCCGCGTTCGACGACCACGGTTTCAAGTCCCGTTCCCGTGTGCATCACGAACACGATGCCGAGCGCGGCGGCCTTGGCGAACACCGGGTCCCAGAGTTCGCTGTTATATTTGGGCAGGTTCGGCGGCGACACCGCCGGCAGCATCGCGGCGGTGAAGCCCTTGGAGGCGAGATATTCGAGTTCGGCGATGGTGTTCGAGAAATCGAGCACGGGGAGCATGCCGCAGCGCACGAAACGGTTGGGGTGTTCGCCGAGGAACTTGTCGTTCCAGTCGTTGTAGAGGCGGGCGGACGCGGCTTCGGCGTCGGCGTTGTCGAGGCAGTAGAGCCAGAGGCCGAGCGAGGGAAAGCAGATTTCGGCATCGATCCCTTCGAGTTCCATATCCTCGAGCCGCCCGGCGATTTCACGAATACCGCGCCGTTCATTGTCGCCGAGCGCCTTCTCGCGATGCTGCCCGACGCGCAACCGGTAAATGATCTTATCCTTCGTGCCCGTGATCAGATACTCGCCCTCCTTACGCGCGTGGATCGCATGATCCTTGAGCGAGGCGGGCAAGCCTTCGAGAAAGATGTCTGCCGGCTCCATGATGTGGCTGTCGGCGCTGAAAACAAAGGACTTCACGGCAATCTCCTCTCGACTCGACGGTCAATCTTGCAATAAGAAATACCTAGTTATATAAGTGGACGCAAGGATTTTGTGGATATTGGCTGCGTCTCTCGATATAGAGATACCTATTAAGGAGAGGGTGATGGATATCCGTCTAGCCAATGAAACCCTGGCCAGCCGCACGGCACGCGAGCTGGCCAATCTCAGCCTTGCCGCCGATCCCGGGGCATATCTGGGCGCCGAAGACGATCTGCTCGGCCGGTTCGGAATCAGTCGTCCGACGCTCCGGCAGGCGGCAAAAATCGTCGAGCGCGACCGGCTCATCAGCGTCCGGCGCGGAACGAAAGGCGGATATTTCGCCGAACGGCCCGACGCGCGCGACGCCATCCAGTCGCTCGCCCGCTTCCTCCGGATCAAGGGCGCAACGCTTGCGGACGTCATCCACGTCGTGCGTCCGGTTTCCGAAGAGGCGGTGGTCGCCGCTGCCCGCGGCCGCACCGATGCCGATATCGAACGATTGCACATGTTCGTCGCTGCGCTCGACGCTCGTGACACCCCGCGCGAAATGATCGCTGCCGAACTCGAAATGTCGCGGCTGATCGCGGGCATGAGCGGCAACCCGGTGGTCGAGCTGGTCATGGAGATCGGATACAGCTTTGGCCGCGAAGAAAATGGCGACCTCTACGCCGACGCGAGCCGGCGCGAGCATACCCGCGACATGCAGCGCAGGATATGCCTCGCGATCATCGAGGGCGACGCGGACATCGCGCGGCTCATGATGCGTCGCAGGTCCGAACAGTTCGACGCATGGCTGGCGCCTTCGCGCGCCGCGGAGGATCGTCTGGCATGAGCATCGTCGAATATCGCGGCTTCGCCGGCGTCCGGCTCGAAGCCGAGGTCATCGGGGCCGAGGAGGATCCGGCGGTCCTGCTCGTTCATGGAGCAGGGCAGACGCGCACCGTCTGGACCAGCATCGCGGGCGCGCTCGAAAAGGCGGGCCGGCGGGTGATCAGCCTCGACCTCAGGGGGCATGGCGGGTCGGAGTGGCCCGCCGACGGCCGCTATGATTTCGAAGCCATGGTCGAGGATCTGCGCGCCGTCCTCGCGCAGATGGGGACGCGCCCCGTGGTCGTCGCCTCGACCCTCGGAGGCTGGGTCGCCAGCGCGGCGCTCGAACATGATGCCGCCGTTCTCGCCTCGGGGCTGGTGCTCGTCGATCTCGCCGTCAACCTCGACCCTGCCGTGTCGCAGCGGATCGGCGAACGATTGCGCGAGGCGGCGGCGCTCGCGCCGGGGCAGGCGCAATGGGACGTCCGGCTGTTCGATGCCTTCGATAGCAACGCCATGGCCGAAAGGCTTGGGGGCGTGGCCGCAAATCTCGCGCTCCCGGCGCTCTATGTCCGGGGGGCGATGAGCGAACTGGTATCGCACGACGAAGCCGCGGCCTTCGTCGCGCAGCTTCCCCAAGGCGAGCTTGTCGAGATCGATGACGCCGCCCTCGTGGTGACCGATGACCGTGTCGATGCGCTCGGTGCGCATCTGATAGATTTTCTCGAACGCCGCGCGCCGCGCGGCTCGCCCGAGTATCGCGCGGGTTCGGATGCGCGCACCTTTCGCGATGCGCTCGGCTGCTTTGCGACCGGGGTGACGATCGTCACGGCAATGTGCCCCGACGGCACGCCGATCGGTCTCACCGCCAACAGCTTTACGTCGGTCTCGCTCGACCCGCCGTTGCTGCTCGTGTGTATCGCCAACAATGCCGGCAGTGCCCCCTATCTTCGCGACGCCGAGCGATTTGCGGTCAACGTCCTCCAGATCGGCCAGCAGCCGGCGTCGAACCGCTTCGCCGGGAAGGGCGAGGACCGGTTTGCCGCAACCTCCTGGGAAGTCGGGGAGTTCGGAACCCCCGTTCTCGGCGGAACGCTGAGCAGTTTCGAGTGCGCGCGCGACGCGGTCCACGACGGCGGCGACCATTTTATCCTCGTTGGCCGCGTCCTCAAGGCGATCTTCGAACCGCGCCGGGACCCCTTGCTCTATTTCCGCGGCAAGTATCGCAAGCTTCATTTCGCTTGACGACTGGACAAGCACGCGCCAGCATCATATCAAACCTAGTTAGATAACTGGGAATCGGGAGAAGAAGCGAATGGCCTGGGCAAATCAGGACAAGTGCGCGATCGTCGGAGTCGGCGCGACCGACTATTATGTTCGCGGCAAAAGCTGGCCGCGCACGATCAACGACATGGCGGCCGAGGCGATCATGAACGCCTGCGCCGACGCCGGAATCAGTCACAAGCAGATCGACGGCTTCGCTTATTATTCGACCGCGGGGGCGGGCTATCTCGACAAGTTCGACACCGCGAGCCTTATGGAAACATTGGGTATGCCGCACATCAGCTTCTCGGCAACGCTGACCAGCGGCGGCGGCGGCTGCGTCGGCGCGGTCGGCCTTGCGACCGCAGGGCTGATGAACGAAGATTGCACCTATACGGTAACGCTGATGGCGCTGCAGCAACTGCCGCAACACCGGCTCGGCGTCGTTTTCGGCGCCGCGGCGCCCAATCCCGAGAACAGCTTTCTTCAGCCTTCGGGGCTCGTCGGTCCCGGGCATCTGATGTCGATGCTGACGCGCCGCCACATGCATCTTTACGGGACCCAACCGGAGGCGCTGAAGGAGATCGTCCAGGCGACGCGCGCGAACACGCATAACCGACCGAAGGCGGTGCGAAAGAATGCGCTGTCGGATGAGGAATATTGGGGCTCTCCGATGCTGGCCGACCCGCTTCGGCGTCTCGATTTCTGCCTCGAAACCGATGGCGCGGTCGCGGTCATCACGACGACGACCGATCGCGCGAAGGACTGCCGCCACAAGCCCGCGCTGATCCATGCCTGCGCGCACGGCGGCCAGCGCGAGTGGGGCCGCGCCTTTGCCTGGATGGGCATGCCCGACCCCTATTTCGCGAGCGCCGGCCACGAGTTCACCGCGAACCGCGTCTGGGACCAGTCGGGGCTTACGGCCAAGGACATGGACGTCGCGCTGCTCTATGACCATTTCTCGCCGATGGTGCTGATGCAGCTCGAGGATTACGGCTTTTGCGAGCGCGGCGAAGGCAGCGATTATGTCCTCTCGGGCAAGATTCGCTACGACGCCGCAACCGGCGGCAAGGTGAATGGCGGTGTCCCGGTCAACACCCACGGCGGCAATCTCAACGAGGCCTATATCATCGGCATGACGCATATGGTCGAGGCGGTCGAACAGGTGCGCGGCACGGCGATCAACCAGGTCGCGGACGCCGAATTCGCGCTCGCCTCGGGCGGACCCGCCTCGCTTCCCGTTTCCAGCCTCATCCTGCGGAGGGACTGACATGACCTATGGCCCGGCGCACCTGCTCCCCGGCGAGCAGATCCGCATCACGACAAATCCCGACACCGAACCCTTCTGGCAGGCGGCGAAGGAGCATAAGCTGACCGCGTGCCAGTGCGGCGAATGCGACAAGTTCCGCATGCCGCCAACCGCGGTTTGTCCGCATTGCGGCAGCCGCGAAAAGAAATGGCCCGCGCTTCCCGGTACGGCGACGGTGTTCAGCTATGTCGTGTGCAACAAGAATCCGAAGAATGGCGAGGACTATGTCTATGTGCCCGTCGTCGTCGATCTCGATGGCGCACCGGGCGCGCGTCTCAACGCAAACGTCACCGGCGTCGATGCCGACGATGTCCATATCGGCATGAAAGTCAGCGTCGTATGGACCGATATCCAGGACAATTGGGTGCTTCCCAACTTCCAGAAAGCCTAGACGATGCTTGGCGCGCTGAAGATTGTCGAAATCGGCGAGGGAATGGCGGTCCAGGTCGCGGGGTTGATGCTCGCGGAACTGGGTGCCGACGTGCTCAAGGTCGAGCGCCCTGGCGGCGACCCGGCAAGGGGAACCGCGCCTTTCGCGAACTGGAACCGCGGCAAGCGCAGCCTGGTCCTCGATCTCGACAGCGACGAGGGTCTGGCGGCGCTCAAGGATCGCCTTGCCGGTGCCGACGCGCTGCTCCACCCGTTCAAGCCATCGCGTGCCAGGGCGCTTGGTCTCGATGATGCGACGCTTGCGGCCGCCTTTCCGCAGCTTGTCGTCACCGGCATCACCGGCAGTCCGTTCGGCCACCCCGATGTCGAACGCAGCGACGACGAACTGCTCGTCGCCGCGCGCGTCGGCGCGATGTACGAGAATGACGGCCACCGTGCCGGCCCGATCGCCTATCGCTATCGCCAGGGCAGCTGGGCGGCGGCGCATCTTGCGGCTGCGGGGATGCTCGCACGGCTCGTGATGCGGCTCCAGTCGGGGCGCGGCGGCGCCGCGCACACCTCGATCTTTCAGGGTTTTCTCTCGACCTTGCCGCTCGTCTGGGCGCGCAACAGCGAAGGGCCGATGCCCAATACGCCGACCTATCCGCCCGGTCCGCGGCCGATCGCGGTCCAGTTGTTTCAGTGCCAGGGCGGCGACTGGTTGCAGATCATGGATCCGACCCGCCAGTTCGACTATGCGACGATGCCCACCATGTGGGAGGTCATGGCCGAAGCCGACGTCGATCTCGAAAGCGAAGCCGGCCAGCAGGAAGCGTTCAGGCTGCGACCGCGCGATGCTTGGCTCGCCGACCTGCGGGCCGCCGACATTGCCGCCGAACCCGCCTATCCGATGGGCGAAGTCCTGCGTCATCAAGAGGTCGAGGCCAATGGCTATGTGGTCGCGGTCGACGATCCCGATCTCGGCGCGACGCGCCAGCCCAATGTGCCGTTCCACACCGATGCCGACCTTCCGCAGGGGCGGCCTGCGCCGCGCCTTGGCGAAGGCGGCGATCGGGACTGGACCGTAGCGACGGCCTCTGACGCGGGCGCCGCGCCGTCCGAAGTCCTGAAGGATGTGCGCGTCCTCGATCTCGGCATGTTCCTTGCCGGCCCGATGGGGCCGTCGATGATGGGCGACATGGGCGCGAATGTGATCAAGGTCGAGGCGCTGAGCGGCGACCGTATTCGCTTCATGCACCGCTATTATCAGGCGGCGGCGCGCAGCAAGCGCAGTCTTGCGCTCGACCTGACCAACCCCGCAGCGCAGCCGATTCTCGAACGGCTGGTCCAGTGGGCGGAGATCGTGCATCACAATATGCGCTTCAAGGGCGCGGCGAAGCTTGGCCTCAGCGAGGAAGGGATTCGCCGGTATAATCCGGACGTCGTGTTCAATTATGCCAGCGCCTATGGTCAGAAGGGCGAGCGGGGCAATTGGCCCGGCTTCGATTCGATCTTCAATGCAATCGCCGGCTGGGAGTTCGAGAATGCCGGCGAAGGCAACCGCCCGGTCTTCAATCGTCCCGGTACGATGGACGTCAGCACCGCGCAGAGCTGCCTCGTCGAACTGATGGCCTCGCTCTATGCGAAGCGGACGACGGGCAGGGGCCACACGACCCAGACATCGCTGCTCGGCATTGCCGCTTTCACGCAGGGCGAAAGGTTGATCGATGCAGATGGAGCGCTCACCGACACCTACCATCTGACAAGCGACCAGACGGGCTTTTCGCCTTGGCACCGCATTTATGAATGCGATGGCGGCGAGTGGATCGCGGTCGCTGCGCACAAGCCCGCGCAGCAAGCCGCGATGCGCGACATTTTCGGGACCGACGAGGCGGGTTTCGCCGACGCGGCGTCCGGCCGCGAGGCGGCCGGGCTGCTGGCTGCGCTCGAAAAGGCGGGCGTTCCATGCGACCGGGTCAATTGCGAGGATGCGATGAACCGCTTCTTCGACGACCCGCTCAACCGCGAGCTCAATCTTGTGTCGGCGCTCCCGCAGCCGCTGTTCGGTATCGTCGAACAGCCGGGAGCCTTCTGGAACTTCGGCGATGTACCGATCGTCTTCAGACGTTGCTGTCCCGCCATCGGCGAACACAGCGACGAGATATTGCGCGAGATCGGCTATTCGGACGAAGAGATCGCGAACTTCCGGGCGGCGAATATCGTCGGCTGAGCTTCCTGGCCAGACGTCAATCGGGCCCGAGCGGCGCGAAGCGTGTCCCGGCAAGTCCGCCCATCGCGTCCGCCATCAGCGCCGCCGCGCGCGTTTCGTGCGCGTTGCAAAGGATGATCGCGGCCTCCGTGGCGACGCGATCGTCCGCAACCTCGTCGCGAAATGCCGACCAGGCTGCCGGATGATCCGCAAATTGAAGGCCGAGCAACGCCTCGATCTCGCGCTTCTCGCACGCCTGATATGCGGGCTCGTAGCGTTCGATCGCGCGCCACCATTTGATGAGCCTCGCCAGCCCCTTCGCCTTCACCGCCGCCTGCTGGTCGGCGATGCGCGGCACGATCGTTTCGCGAATATCGTCAAGCGCGATGTCGAAGCTGCGATGGTGCGCGCCAACGGTCGCCTCGGGTAGATCGACCGCGGGAAGGGCGATCCCCGCCGCCTCGGCCAGCGCTTCGGACAGGACGCGGCGGTGGATCGTCGAATAGACCATGTTCATGCCGAGGTTTGGCGGCGGCGGCGCGTCGGGATCGTCGTAGCGCGCGCGGCGCGCGAAACCCGTCTGGAACAGGAGCCGCCAATAGCGAACCCGCGCCAGATCGACCGGATAGCCGCCGGCAGCCTCATAGGCTGCGAACGCCTCGATCGGAGGCACGAAGTCCTGGAACAGCATCCGCAGACACAGCATCGCGAGGTCGGCCATCGGATCGCCATAATGAACGAGCTCCCAGTCGAGCAGCGCGGTCACATGGTCGCCCTCGAACAGGAAATTACCCGCGCCGGCGTCGCCGTGGACAATGACCGGTGGGGGCATCTCGGCGGGAATATTGGCTTCGAGCCAACCGAGCGACAGGTGAATGAGCGGATCCCAGTTCCTGCCCGTGTTCGCGGCGCGAAGGGCGGCGATGCGCTCGCCGATCAACGCCGCGGTCGGCAACACCGCGCCCATGCCCTCGACGGGCGTCGCGGCGACATCGATGCGGTGAAGCGCGGCGAGCTGCGCCATGAAATCGCCGGCGAGCGCATGGCGCTGCGCCGCGTCGGCGATCGCGGCGAACCGGTCCTTCCCCGATACCAGCCCGCACAGCAGCGCACGCCGCTGGGGCAGCGACGCAAAATAGGGCGCAGTCCGCACACCGGCGCCGGCGAGCGGCCCCGAAAGGGCGCGCAGTACGGCCGCTTCGCGCAGAAATGCCGCGTCGTCGCCGGCACCTGCCTTGTGGACGTCATAGTTCATATAGGCGCTCGCGGTGCGCGCATCCGGCCAGACGAGGTCGATTTCGGCGCCCTCGCGCGACGCGCCGCCGCCGCCGCGTGGCCGGATCGCGGCGATGCGCGCGCCGCACGCCGCCTCGATGTCGGCGGCCAGGCCTTCAGGCAGCAGGTGCGCGATGCTCATGTCGGGCTCCATCGATTATTATGTTTCAAGCTTGCCACACGATCTCGCCGCCGATGACCGTCAAGGCGACGGTCACCGGCGCGGCAGGATCGACCGGCCAGTCATAGAGAATGAGGTCGGCGGGCATGCCCGCGCAGAGCGGAGCCGGTCCGTAGAGCGACAGGGCGCGCATGCGGTCGACGGCTTCGCTTGCACCGATCAGCGCTCCGCTACGCGTGCGCCGGTCGGTCGCGGCGCGCAGCGCGATCCACGGATCGGGATCGCCATAAGGGGCGTCCGACCCGCCGAGCATGGCGACGCCGCCATCGATCAGCGAACGGAGGCGGTAAAGGTCCGCAAGTTCGCTCGCGTCGAGTTCGGCTAGGTAGCGGTCGCCGCGGTCATGAATGAAATTGGGCTGGGTGACGACGATCAACCCGGCCGCGGCGATATCGGGGATCAGCGACGCCGGGATCACCGAACCATGTTCGATACGGTCGCCGGCGCGCGCACCGCCCGCCGCATCGAGCGCCGCGAGATAGACGACCAGCTCGCCGAGCGTCACGCAATGCGCGGCGACGTTGCGCCCGAGCGCGCGCGCAGCGCCGATGCGGCCGGCGATTGCATCGACGGGAGGGAGATCGCTTTCGTCGAAAAGCAGCTTGACCGGGCCGAGGGCATAGCCATCCCCCGCACCAAGTGCTTCGCTGCCCATCAGGATCAATCGCTGCGGGATCGAGCCCGCAAGAAACTCGGCCTCGTCGGGTCCGTTCGATGCGCTGGCGTCGGTGACTCCCGTAATCCCGCGCTGCGCGAGCCGCTGGCCGAGCGGGGCCAGCGATGGCGCTCCGCCGCCGATACGCGAACGGAGCCAGGCATCGCCGCGCCTGATGCGGCCCGTGGGGCGCTGGCCCGGACCGATCTCGACGGAGGCGGGGAAGGGCGGACCGCCGAGCCGCTCGATCGCCATGCTGTTGAGCAGCCAGCAGGCGCCGGTCCGGTCCTGCACGCGAAGCGGCCGGTCGGCCAGCCATGTATCGAGCGCAGCGGCGTCCGGAAGGTCGGCGACCCGCTCGTCATATTCGATGGCGCGCACCCATTCGCCGGCGCCGCCCGCAGCTCCGCGAAGGCGCTGGACAATGGCATCGACATCGCGGCAGCCCGCAAGATCGATCGACCCCATCCGCGCGGCCGTTGCGAGCAGGTGCAGATGATGGTCGTGAAGCCCGGGGCCCGCCGTTCGTCCGCCAGCATCGATTTCGGGGCCGCGGCCCTCCACATCGGTGCCGAGCGCGGCGATCCGGCCCGCGCGGATGCCGATCGACAGAGGCAAGCCATCAGCCGAGCATGCATTGCGGATGACGAGGTCGAAGGCGCTCGTCATTGGATCTCGGCGGCAAATGTCGCCGCGCTTCCCGCCAGCGAGACGTCAAGAACACCCCGCCGCCCCGCCGCAAGGGCTTCGAGCGCGAGCGTTGCGGCGAGGAGCCCGGTCAACGGATCGGCAAGGGCGTCGCCCATGAAACGGGGCGCATCTTCTTCGCGTTGGATCAATCCGCCCGCCGCGGCGCAGTCGTCGCCGAACCCGACGCGCATCGCCGCATCGCCTCGCCACCCGTGCGCGGTGATCGCGACCCACAGGAGTTCGGGATTGCGGGCGAAGAGGCGCGCCTCGTCGAGGCCGAGGCGCGCGAGCGCGTGCGGACGCGCCGAGGTCACGAGGACACGTGCTTCGCCGATCAGGTCGAGCAATTCGGGGCTGCCGGGGTCGAGGCGAATGCGCCGCTTGCCGCCGTTGAGGCGCGCGTCGAGAGCGGGCGTATGGCGCGGCGTCGGGTCGGGCCGGGCGGGGCTTTCGACTTTCGTTACCGCATGGCCAGCCTCGGCAAGGAGCGCCGCGCAATAGGGGCCTGCCCATAGCGCCGAAAGGTCGATGACAGCGCCATCGGCAGCCGCTCCGCCGCGAAGCACGGACTGTTGAAGCGGCGCGGCCTCGCCGATCAGCGCGACCGGCAGGTGCAGCGCGATCCCCGCCATGGTCATGTCGGCGGCGCTGCGGCGTGCCGCGGCGGCGATGACCGCATCCCACGGATCGTCGCTGAACGCGGCACCTGTCCATGCGGGGACTAGGTCGCGGTCGTCATTGCGCGCGAGGGACACCGCGATCCATCCGTCACGGCATTCGACAAGCCGGCAATGACGGTTGGGCGACCAGAGTCCGGGCTCGCCCAGCGCCAGGTCGTCGGCGCGCGAAAGCGCGCGCACCGGATCGATCGCGGCGACGTTGGCCGCGCTTCCCGCGAGATCGCGAAAACGCGCGCCGGCCGCGGCAAAGGCGTCGAGCAGCGCGCTCACCGGGGCGGCTCGATCGCATGGACAAGTCCCCAGTCGAGCGCTTTGGCCGCGTCGACGCGTTCGCCCGTCAGGATCATTCCCATTGTCCGGTGGCGACCGATGGCGCGCGCCATGGTCGCGGTACCGCCGGCGCCGGGGATGAGGCCCATCGACAGCTCGGGGAGCTGGAACCAGCTGCCCGGCGCGGCAACACGTCGATACGCCGCTGCGGCCACCTCGATACCCGATCCGATACACGCGCCATGGAGAAAGACGGTGGCCCGCGGCCCGAGCGCGTCGAGAGCGCGGGCGCAGCTGTGGAGCGTCCGCACGGCGTGCGCCTCGGCAAGGTCCCGCGCCATTCCGAACTCGAAAAGGGCGCCGCCTGTCGAGAAACATTTGCCCGCCCCGCGCAGCACGAGCGCCGGCCGCGTCGGATCGTCGAGGATATTCGCGAGAGCCTCGTAAAGTGCATCGCGCATGGCGGCGGTCATCGCATTGCGCCCCGGCGCGTCGTCGAGCGTGACCCGGACCGCGTCGCCCGACCGCTCGATCGTCACCGGGGCCGGCGTGGCGGCCGCGGCCGCCGCGGCCCTGTTGGTTTCGAGCCAGCGCGCGAATTCCGCTCCCCCGAGAAGCGTCGAGTAAGCGAGAGACTCGACCACAAGCGCATCGGCGAGCGGGAGCGTCTCCGCCAGCCGCAGGACTTTCGCCGCCGTGGTCGCCGCGAGCGGATGGGTGCGCACAGCATCGGCGATCCGATGAACCTTTCGGTCGAATTCGCCGGCATCGGCCGCGGTCCAGGGTTTCGGTGCCGAAGCGGCCGCAGTGATGAGCAAGTCGAAATCGTCCCCGTCGACGTCGGGCAGTTCGCCGCCGCGATCGACCCCGATGACAACGGCCTGGATCGGAACTCCGGGCCGCTTCCAGCTCGCAGCATCGACGATCAGCAGCGGCTCGCCGCCCGGCGCGGACAGACGGTCCGCCCCAAGCGTATCGGGGAGATGGTCGGGCCCGGTCATCGGGCCACCCTATCCCCGCTCCAGCTCTTTCGCCAGTTCGGCCTTGAGGATCCGGCGCAGCAGTTTTCCCGTCTCGTTATACGGAAGCGCATCGCGCAAGAACCATTGTTCGGGTGTCTTGGTCGAGCGCAGCTTGGCCCTGACCGTCGCGGCGATCGTCACGGTATCGGGCGCGCCCGACCGCGAGACGATGACCGCGACGACCTTTTCGCCCCATTGGACGCAGGGAACGCCGAGCACGGCGCAATCGGCGATATCGTCGAAGGTGCGGAGCAGATCCTCGATCTCGCCCGGCGAAATATTCTCGCCGCCGCGCACGATGACATCGTCGAGCCGTCCCTCGACGAAGAGATAACCCCCTTCGTCGAGCCAGCCCGCGTCGTTGGTCGCGAACCAGCCATCGTCGGCGATTGCCTTCTTGTGCAGATATTCGCCCGATACCTGTTCGCCGCGCACGTGAATTTCGCCATGTTCGCCGGCGCAGCACGGGGTGCCGTCGTCGCGGCGGATTTCGAGTTCGATACTGGGCAACGGCTGACCCACCGAGGCAATACGGCGGCGGATCGCCGGGTCGCTGGAGGCAAAGGCGGCGCGATGGTCTTCGGCGCCGAGCAGCGCGATCGTCGAACTCGTCTCGGTCAGCCCGTAAGCGTTGACGAAATCGACGTGCGGCAGCATCGCCAGCGCGCGCGCGATCACCGGTTCGGGCATCTTTCCACCGCCGTATGACAGCGCGCGGAGCGTGGGCAGCGTCTCGCCCGTTTCCTGCATCACATCGAGGATGCGGTCGAGCATCGTCGGCACGACCATCGCATGGGTGATGCCCTCGGCTGCCGCGACCCGGACCCAGTCTTCGGGGGTGAAAGCCGGCAGGTAGACGATCCGTCGCCCGCCATATGCGGCGGTCAGAATCGCCGAGATTCCGGCGATATGATAGGAGGGCACGCAGACGAGCGCCGCCTCGTCTTCGCCGGCTCCGAGGAATTCGACGGTCGACATCACATAGGAGGTGAGGTTGGCGTGGCGCAGGACCGCCGCTTTCGGGTCACCGGTTGTCCCGCTCGTGAAGAGAAGGACTGCGATCTCGTTTTCGGCTTCGGGCAGGTCGATCTTCGCGGGAACGCCGCCGGCGACGAACTCGGCTTCGAAGTCGCTCCGCGCGACGATTTCGATCCCGTCGGCGGCAGCGATCCGTGGTAGCATGTCGTCGTCGACGACCAGCACGGCGGGCGCGCTGCGCGCCACGAGCTTGTTGAGGTCGGCGTCGGGCAGGCGGTAGTTGAGCGGAACGAACGGCGTTCCCGCCATGCCGCATGCGAACAGCAGGATCGGCAGAATGTCGCCGTTCATTCCGAGAAAGGCGGTGTTGGCCTTTTCCTGTTCGCGAAGCCAGGCCGCAGCGTGGCTGGCACGCGCGCGATACGCCTCGAAGTCATGCCCTTCCTCTCGGCCACCGAGCGCGAGACGGTCGGGGCAGGCATCGGCGGCGATGTCGAGGAGGAGCGGCGTGCGCATGGCGTTCAGTCCGAGGCGGGGAGGGGCTTCGCGCCCTTGATAACCAGAGGAACGCCGTCGAAGGCGAGCGAACCCTTGCCGGCCTTTGCCGCAAGCACTTCGAGACCGCTTTCTTCGTGCGCATAGCGTTTGCCGATCGCGACGCCTTCGGCGAACTCGGCGCTCACGATTCCGCTCGGGGTCGATGCATCGTCGATCGGAACGACTGCGGCGCCGCCGCACTGCAGCTCGCCGGCCCGGTTCGGCGGGCGCACGATCACCAGTTGAGCCTCGCAAACCGTGCTTTTCCAGCGCGAACCCGGCTTCAAGTCCATTGTCATCATCCTTTCCCGTGGTGGCTGTCTTTTCGCCACCTGTCTCGTTCAGCCCGTCAATAAGTCAATCGACAAAGAAAGTAAACGTAGTTATATAACTCAAAAACGGGAGAGACAAAGATGCATCCACGCCGATTTGCGCAGATTTCGCCCGACCGGCCGGCGATCGTCATGGCGGCGGGCGGAGCGAGTTGCAGCTACGGAGAATTGGAAGAGGCGGCGAATCGCGGTGCCAATCTTTTCCGGTCGCTCGGGATCGGATCGGGGGATACCGTCGCGATCTGGCTGAAGAACTGCCTCGAATTTTTCCAGATCTATTGGGCGGCGCAGCGCGCCGGCCTCTATATCTGCCCGATTTCCAGCCAGCTGACGGCCGACGAAGCTGCCTATATCCTGACCGACAGCGGATCGAAGCTCCTCATAACCCATGCCGGCGTACCCGCCGCGGCCGAACTGGTGGCGAGGCGGAACGACCTCGTGCCCGGCGTCGCGCATGTTTTCGACCTGGGCTCGGGCCTCGTCGGCGCGCAATCCTGGCACTCGGCGCTCGCCGCGCAGCCGGCGACGCCGATCGCCGATGAAACCGCAGGCTTCCATCTCGTCTATTCGTCGGGAACGACCGGGCGTCCGAAGGGCATACGCCTGCCGCTGACCGGTGGCCCCGCCGAAGAGCCCCATATGCTCGCCGACCGGATTTCGGGACGATATGGCGTTGGTGAGACCAGTGTGCTGCTGTCGCCGGCGCCGCTCTATCACACCGCGCCGCTTGCCTACGGCATGGCCGCACACCGGCTCGGCGCCACGCTGGTCGTGATGGACAAGTTCGACGCAGAGGACGCGCTGCGTCTCATCGAACGCTATCGCGTGACGTTCATCCAGATGGTGCCGACGATGTTCGTCCGCCTGCTCGCGCTGCCTGCCGAGGTGCGCGCGCGCTATGACATCTCGTCGCTCGACAAGATCGTCCACGCGGCGGCGCCGTGCCCGGTGGCGATCAAACAACAGATGATGGAGTGGGTCGGGCCGATCATCTATGAATATTATGGCGGGTCCGAAGGCAATGGATCGACCTTCATAACGCCCGAGGAATGGCTCGCGCATCCCGGTTCGGTCGGACGTGCCGACTGGGGTGAATTGCACATCTGCGACGAGGATGGCCGCGAGGTCCAAGCCGGAGTTGACGGGCTCGTCTATTTCAGCGGTGGCTGGGACTTCCAGTATCTCAATGACCCCGGCAAGACCCGCGATGCGCGCCATCCCGAACATTCCGGCTGGAGCACGCTCGGCGACATCGGGCATGTCGATGCCGACGGCTATCTCTATCTCACCGATCGCAAGAGCTTCATGATCATCTCGGGCGGGGTCAATATCTACCCGCAGGAAACCGAAAACCTGCTCATCACCCATCCGCGCGTCGCCGATGCCGCTGTAATCGGCATCCCCAATCCCGATTTCGGGGAGGAAGTGAAGGCGGTCGTCCAGCCGCTCGATCCCGCCGACGCGACGCCCGAGTTCGCCGAAGAGCTGATCGCCTTTTGCCGCGCCGGATTGAGTCCCCTGAAATGTCCCCGGTCGATCGACTTCGATCCCGAACTGCCGCGTCTCGATACGGGCAAACTCTACAAGCGGCTGATCCGCGATCGCTATTGGGCCGGCCACAAGGCCGGTTGAACGACCGAAGCGCCCCGCGCGGCGTCCGGAAATCAGAAGGAAGACCGAATGAGCGAAGAACTCACAACCCGCGACGAGGATGGCGTCCTCGTTATCACGATGAACCGTCCCGAGGCGAAAAACGCCATGAACAAGGCGGTTGCCGAGGGTATCGCCGCCGCGCTCGACCGGCTCGACGCAGAGCCTGCGCTGCGGGTCGCAGTCCTGACCGGCGCCGGCGGCACTTTCTGTTCGGGGATGGATCTCAAGGGCTTCCTGCGCGGCGAAAGTCCCGTCGTCGAGGGGCGCGGTTTTGGCGGCCTGACCTTCAAGCAGCCCGCAAAGCCGCTGATCGCGGCGGTCGATGGCTATGCGCTCGCGGGCGGTCTCGAACTGATGATCTCGTGCGATCTCGTCGTCGCCAATGCCGGCGCTAAATTCGGAATTCCCGAGGCCAAGCGCGGTCTGGCGGCCGGGGCGGGCGGATTAATGCGGCTTCCCGACCAGATTCCCTCGCGGATCGCGATGGAACTCGCCCTGACCGGTAATTTCATCGATGCGCAGCGCGCCTACGACCTGGGTCTCGTCAATCGCGTCACCGACGGCCCCGCGATCGACGGTGCAATGGAATTGGCGCGCGAGATCAACGAGAACGGCCCGGTTGCCGTTCGCGTGTCGAAGCAGATTGTCAAGGAATCGCGCGGCTGGCCATTCGAGGAGCGCTGGGCGCGACAGGACGCATTGTTGCCCCAGGTGTTCCAGCATGCTGACGCGCGCGAAGGCGCGGCCGCTTTCGCGGAAAAGCGGAAGCCGAACTGGACTGGCTGATGATATAGTCGCCGCGGCAAACGGGGGCAGGGCGTCTGGCGGTCCGATTCAGGAAAAGTTCCGGTCGATGTTGATCTGCGGCTGCGTGCCGCCGATCCGCTCGAAATAGTCAGCGATCTCCTTGCCCGCTGTGGCCACCCAGTGGGCATCTGGGGTCGTGTCTTCGACTTCGATCAATATATGCATTCTTCCGACGCCTCGTGCATCGAGTCCATGGGCCTCGGCGTCCGCGAGTGCCGGAAGGATCGAGCGGCTGCCGCATGAAAATAGCAAGCGCGTCCCCTTGCCGAAGCGCGCTGGTTTTGCCGCAGCCTCCGCGGGGAGTTTACTTATTTTCGAACGGAAGGTGGACATCATATTCACTTCTGGAGTCTCCGATTGGCGACAGGGCAGCGATGGTAGGAGCCTGCGGCCGGCGCCGTCAATTCGCACGATCTGTACCGGTCGGGCGATAGCTCACGCAGTCAGTTGTTTGCCTCGATGTATCTGCAAGATTGAATAGATGCATAACCTAGTTAAATATCAATTGGCAAGGTGGCGAAGAAGGGCTGCAGGAGGTCGCAGCATAACGGGCCGTCGAGCTAATACCCGCCATCGGCCGTCAGCAGGATATTGCCATGTATGTCATCGTGACCGGCAGTGCCGGAAAACTGGGCCGGGCCGCCGTTGGCGCGCTGCGCGGAGTGGGCCACCGTGTCGTCGGGCTCGATCTTTGCGCCGCCGCCGATCCGGCGCGCTCGATCCGCTGCGATTGCACCGATTTCGGCGAGGTCATGAGCGCGCTGTCGGGGCTCGATATCACCGGCGGGGTTCCCGATGCGGTTGTCCATCTGGCGGGCATCCCGATGCCGGGCCTTGCGACTGACCAGAAGACCTTCGCGGTCAATACGATCTCGACCTATAATGTCTTTTCAGCTTGCGCGCGGCTCGGCATCAAGCACATAGTCTGGGCGTCGAGCGAGACGATCCTTGGATTGCCGTTCACAGCGCCCCCGGCTTTTGTACCGATCGACGAGACGCACCCCGATACGCCCAACTGGTCCTACGCGCTCGCCAAGCAACTCGGTGAAACCGCAGCGGACGCCTTCTGCCGCTGGGATTCCGAGATGACGATCCTTTCACTGCGCTTCTCGAACGTCTTTGCGAACGACGACTATGCCCAGCTTGCCGCGTTTCAGGCAAAGCCCGCCTGGCGAAGGATGAACCTCTGGTCCTATGTTGATGTAGAGGACGCGGGCGAGGCCTGCCGTCTTGCCGTCGAGGCCGATCTCAAGGGGCATCACCGGATGATTGTCGCGGCGGAGGACAGCTTGATGGATATCGCGACGGCCTACCTGTTGCGCGACTTTTTTCCCGAGGTTCCCGTTCGCACGCCGGTCGACGGATGCCAATCCCTGCTGTCATCCGCGGCGGCGGGACGGTTGATCGGATACCGCCCGCGCATCAGCTGGCGCGACCGGGTGGGTGAGGGGGCCGCCTAAGTCGTACGTCTTCGGTTTTGTCGGTGATCAGGGGAGGCGCGAGCAGGTGGTCCGACGGGAGTGCCGCTCGACTACAGCTGGCAGGTTGAAGCTGGTTCGCACCTCGATAGCTGTTCGTAGAACAGCGAGACTTGTGGTGATTGACCCCAGTCATACACTTGTTTAGAGTTCAATTGGCGGCAGAAAACTGCCATTTCCGACGCAAGGTGCGAAGCCGGTAAGCGATATCATAATCCGCGTGTCGGGGCATGTGCCCCGATCAAGATTGCTGGCTTGAACGATTCTATTTTGCCCGCGGGACACTCTCCGGAGAATTAAACTCTCTCGCTCGGGCAGGAAGGTCGAGCGTCTATTCCAATTGGGCAGGTACGCTTCTATCGGCCGGTGTGATCGAAGGAGGAGCGGGCGAGGAACCAAGAACTATATTTTGCCCCGCGGGACCGAAATTCTCCAATGATTTGAGTGCCCATTTTCGTCGCCTACGGGGCACCATTCTCCCTTCGTTCGAATCGTGCCCCTGGCTTTGTTTGGGGTTCGAGCTTCGCTCGATTGGGGGCACCATTTCCCTTATATTTCGGCCGTCCCGGCGGCTTTTTGCAGGAAGCGCGCGCTGAGCGGCGGCGGCGGGCCGCGCAAATATCGGTCAGGCGCGGGAAACCCACGGCCTGCCTCACGGCGCGATTGACGCTGCGCCCGGCTTTCCACATGCCCGGCGGATGGAGAGGGCGGGAGGCCGGGGGGCGGGACCGTTGGCTCCAGGTCCATATTCTTTTCCAAGGTGCCGCCCCTTCAATGAATTTTCTCCAGCGCTTTTCGCCCCACGCCCATGATGTCGCCATCGACCTCGGGACCGTGAACACCGTCATCTATGTTCGCGGGCAGGGGATCGTCCTCAACGAACCGTCGGTCATCGCGCTCGAAACGCGCGACGGCGTCCGCAGCGTCAAGGTCGTCGGCAACGACGCCAAGCTGATGATGGGCAAGACGCCCTCGAACATCGAGGCGCTGCGCCCGCTGCGCGACGGCGTCATCGCCGACATCGAAGTCGCCGAGCAGATGATCAAGCATTTCATCGACAAGGCGCTCGGCGGGCCGAGCCGGCTGCGCCGCCGCAGCAACGTCGTCGTCTGCGTGCCGACCGCCTCGACGATCGTCGAGCGCCGCGCGATCCGCGACGCGGCGTCGAACGCGGGGGCGGTGAGCGTGCAATTGCTCGAGGAGCCGCTCGCCGCCGCGATCGGTGCCGGGCTGCCCGTCACCGAGCCGCTCGGCACGATGGTGGTCGACATCGGCGGCGGCACGACCGAGGTCGCGGTGCTGTCGCTTGGCGGGGTCGCCTACAGCAATTCGGTGCGCGTCGGCGGCGACAAGATGGACGACATGATCGCCTCGTCGATCCGCCGGAAGCATAATATGATGATCGGCGAAATGACCGCCGAACGCGTCAAGCTCACCATCGGATCGGCGGTCGCGCCCGGCGGCGCGGGGCTGTCGATGGCGGTCAAGGGGCGCGACCTGGTCAACGGCCGTCCGTCCGAGGTGACGGTGACCGAGGCCGAGATCGCCGACGCGCTCGCCGAACCCGTGTCGCAGATCGTCAGCGCGGTGCGCGCCGCGCTCGAGGGAACGCCGCCCGAACTCGCCGCCGACATCATCGACGAAGGGATCACGCTGACCGGCGGCGGCGCGCTGCTCCGGCGGCTGGACCAGGCGATCGCCGAGTCCACCGGGCTGCCCGTCCGCGTCGCCGACAATGCGCTGACCTGCGTCGCGACGGGCGCGGGCCATGCGTTCGAGGAAAGCGCCTATCGCCATGTGCTGCTCGCCGCCTGATCGGCCTCGTCATTGCAGGGCGCCAAGCCGCCTTGCCAGACGGTCGTGGCGCGCTTAGGATGTAGCAAGAAATTGATTGCTATGGGCGGTTCAGAAACAAAATCGATATGGATGTCGCTGTCGCGCGCACCTTTCTGGAAATCGTGAAAACCGGCAGCTTCGTCGGCGCGGCCGCCAATCTGAACCTCACCCAGACCGCGGTCAGCGCGCGCATTCGCGGGCTGGAGGCGCAGCTCGACCGCCCGCTTTTCGTCCGCAACAAGGCGGGGGCGCGGCTCACCCCGGCGGGCGAGCAATTCCTGCGCTTCGCGACGACGATGGTCCAGGTATGGGATCGCGCGCGGCGCGCGATCGCGCTGCCGCCCGGACGCGACACGGTGGTGACGATCGGCGCCGAGCTCAGCCTGTGGAGCCCGCTACTGCGCCACTGGCTGCTCTGGATGCGCCGCGAATGCCCCGACATCGCGGTCAGCACGTCGATCGACACGTCGGACCGGCTGATGGAGCGCGTGCAGGAGGGGTCGCTCGACGTGGCGGTCGTCTATGCGGCGCCGCCCCTGCCGGGGGTCGTCGCCGAACTGCTGTTCGAGGAGAAGCTGGTGCTCGTCCGCACGACCCCGACCGACCGGCCGCTGACGGCGGAGGATCATGTCGCGATCGACTGGGGCGCGGATTTCGCCGCGGGCTATCGCTCGGCGTTCCCGGAGCAGCCCAATGCCGTGGTTTCGATCGATTATGGGCCGCTCGCGCTCGACTATATCCTCGCCACCGGCGGCAGCGGCTATTTCCGCGAAGGCTTCATCCGGCCGCATCTCGCCGAGGGGCGGCTGGCGATCGTCGCCGACAGCCCCGCCTTTTCCTATTCGGCGCATGTCGTCCATTCGGCGACGGCGGACGCGGGGGTGATGGAGCGCATCCGGCGCGGGCTGCGCGCGGCGGCGACGGGGGCGGCATGACGGGCGACCGCGCCTCGCCGGTCTGTTACGGCGCCGAAGCCGACGACGTCTATATGGGCTATGCGCCGCGCGACGAGATATTGGCCGCGCTCAACGAACTGCTCGAGGCCGAGCGCGCCGGCGCGCGCGTCGCGCTGGCGAGCGTCGGCGATGCGGTGAGCGCCGACCATGCCGCGATGATGCGCCTCGTCCGCGCCGACGAAGCGCGCTGGTGCGCGATGCTGTCGCGCCAGATCCGGCGGCTCGGCGGCACCCCGTCGCGCAAGTGCGGCGCGTTTCGCGGCAAGGCGATGGCGATTGCCGACCCGATCGAGCGCCTCGCTTTCCTCAATCGCGGCCAGGCGTGGGTGGTGCGGAGGCTCGCCGAACTGATGCGCCGGGTGCGCGACGATGCGCTCCACGCCGACCTGCGCGATATGCTGGAAAGCCACCGGGTCAATATCGACAGCGCCGCCGCCTTTCTGGACGCGAACGGGCCTTCGCCGGACGGGGCGGCTTGACGGCAAAATTTCGCGCCTCAGCCATGAAGAATATGCATTTGTCGAACCCCGGCGGGCTGCGCAACAGGCCCGCGACACCCCATCGAGACAGGAAAGACGCCCATGGACAAGCCGAACCCTTCGCCGCGGCCCGAGACGATCGCGGCGGCGCACGGCGTCGCGGGCGACACGGCCTTCGGCGCCGTTGCGCCGCCGCTCTATCTGTCGAGCACTTATGAATTTGCGGGGTTCGAGGCGCCGCGCGCTTATGATTACGGCCGCGCCGGCAATCCGACCCGCGACCTGCTGGCGAGCGCGCTCGCGAAGCTGGAGGGGGGCGCCGGGGCGGTCGTCACGTCGAGCGGGATGGCGGCGCTCGACCTGATCGTGTCGCAGCTTCCTGCCGGCGCGCGCGTGGTCGCGCCGCACGATTGCTATGGCGGGTCGATGCGGCTGCTCAAGGCGCGCGAGGCGCTGGGGCAGGTGTCGCCGCGTTTCGTCGACCAGCGCGACGACGCTGCGGTCGCGGCGGCGCTGGCGGAAGCGCCCGCGCTGCTGCTGATCGAGACGCCGAGCAATCCGCTGCTCCGCGTCGTCGACATCGCTTCGCTCGCGGCGCGCGCGAAGGCGGCGGGGGCCATGGTCGCGGTCGACAATACCTTTCTGTCGCCGGCCTTGCAGCGGCCGATCGCGCTCGGTGCCGACTATGTCGTCCATTCGACGACCAAATATCTGAACGGCCATTCCGACGTGATCGGGGGCGCAGTGATCGCCGCTGACGCCGACGGGCTGGAGCGTATTGCGCATTGGGCCAATGTCGTCGGCTGCGGCGGGTCGCCGTTCGACGCCTGGCTGACGCTGCGCGGTCTGCGCACCCTGTTCGCGCGAATGCGCGGGCAGCAGAGCAATGCGATGGCGATCGCCGAGATGCTGAGCCGTCATCCCGCGGTCGCGGCGGTCCATTATCCGGGCCTGCCGGGCCATCCCGATCATGCGCTTGCGGCGCGCCAGCAATCGGGTTTCGGCGCGATGCTGAGCTTCGAACTCGCGGGCGGCGTCGAAGCGGCGAAGCGGCTGATCGGCGCACTCGGCGTCTTCACTTTCGCCGAATCGCTGGGCGGGGTCGAAAGCCTGATCGTCCATCCGGCCACGATGACTCATGCCGACATGGGCGACGAAGCACGGGCGCTGGCGGGGATCGGCCCCGGCCTGCTCCGGGTCTCGGTCGGTCTCGAGGCCGAGGAGGATCTGCTGGGCGATCTGGAGGCGGCGCTGGCGGCCTGCTGACACGGCCGCGCTTCATTCGCTCGGGGACATAGCCCGGTTATTCCGCCAGCCCGGTATAGGAATCGGGCCGACAGATTCGCGATCCTGAAACATAATTGATATAGGCGTTCGCGCACGGGGGGGAAAGTTCGTGGAGCTTACCCGGTGGAACACAGATATCTTTATGCAGCGATCGTGGCCGCGTTTCTGATCGCGCTGATCGCTTATGGCGTGATGGGCGCCGTCAAAAAGGCGCGCCACCGCCGTCGTCTGCGAGGCGAATATTGGCGGCATGGCCCCGCCGAATGACGGCGATCCGGAACATGATCGTTTCGGACAGAATCGTCATCCCGGCGAAGACCGGGATCTCACCCTGTCGTTCTGGCGCGCCGGCGAGATCCCGGCTTTCGGGGGATGACGGGATAGCTGGTGTTTCGGTTTTAGAGCATCGAGCCTTAAATCTGATCCACCGTCCCGTTCGTGTCGAGCGAAGTCGAGACACCCATCGGGGCAGCGCAAGGCCGATGGGTGTCTCGACTTCGCTCGACACGAACGGACAAGGGGCGTTGCAGATTAAGCGCACGTCGCTCTAGCCCGATCACGCCCTAGATTTCCGCCGCCGCTTCGGCCGGGCCGTCTGCCCTCGCGCTTCGCTTCAGGGCCGATCGGATGATCCGGTGTAGATGGGCGGTTGCATAGATGGCGAGCGGCCATGCAATCGTGTTGATCAGGTCGGATTTCGTGTCCGGCCAATTCCAATTGCCGAGATGGATGCGATCCAGGCACTCATTTCCCCCGGCCAGCAGAATGACCGTCAGCAACGGAAGGAGGCGATCGAAGGATCGCCCCGTCAGCAGGCTTGCCGCCAGAAAAATGAACATCCCGGCATGGATGTGCAGGATGGCGTCGGGCAATCCGGTGGTCGTGCCGATCCAGATGATCCGCTCGTGATATTGTGCCGCAGCTTCCTGGAGGAATAGCATGGCAGGTTCCTTCTGGGGGAGAATGAAGGGGGAGGGACTTCGATCGTTCGGGCAGGGCACCGATCGATACGATACGGACATCAAAATCTTGGCGGAGCGGGAGGGATTCGAACCCTCGATACGGTTTTGCCGTATACTCACTTTCCAGGCGAGCGCCTTCGACCACTCGGCCACCGCTCCGCTGCACCCGGTCGTTTCGTGCGGAGCACGAAGCGTGAATCGGATGCTCCAATTCGCTCTGGAAGGGGCGCCCTAATCGCTTGCCGGGGCTTTCGCAAGTCGGATGGGCGTGGCAGACAGGCGCGATGAAACATCTGCTCCTGGCCGCCGCCCTGCTCGCTCTTCCGGTTCATGCCGGAGAGCCTGCCCCGATCCCGTCGCCCGGCGAGATTGCCGCCGCGGCGCCCGCGAGCGACTGGATCGCGATCGCGCCGTCCGACCTGCTCGTCATGGACCTCGCGCCCGATGCGAAGGGCCACCCGCGCCGCGTTGTCATCCAGTTGATGCCGCCGCCTTTCAGCCAGGGCTGGATCGGCAACATCCGCAAGCTCGCCGCCGCGCATTGGTGGGACGGCACTGCCGTCACCCGCGTGCAGGACAATTATGTCGCGCAATGGGGCGATCCGACCGAGAAGAAGCCGTTACCCGAGGGGTTGGCGACGGTGCCGGAGAGTGAGTATGTCCAGCGCGTGCCTGCCGCCGAAGAGGAACAGCTCGGCCGGCTTGAACTGGTCGATTCCTATGCCGAGGCGGCCGATATCAGGAATGGCTGGCCGCTTGCCCAGAGCGGTGATTATTGGTGGCCGGTCCATTGCTACGGCGCGGTCGGCGTCGGCCGCAACATGTCGCCCGATACGGGCTCGGGCGCCGAACTCTATGCCGTGATCGGCCACGCGCCGCGCCATCTCGACCGCAATATCGCAGTCGTCGGCCGCGTGATCAGCGGGATCGAGCATCTGTCGAGCCTGCCGCGCGGCACGGGCGACCTCGGTGTCTATGAGCGCGCGGAGGAGCAGGTGCCGATCCTTGCGATCCGGCTCGCGACCGACTTGCCCGCGGCCGAGCAGCCGAAATTCGAATATCTGTCGACCGACAGTGCGAGCTTTGCGCGCTACGCCGACGCGCGGAAGAACCGCCGCGATCCCTTTTTCATCACGCCCGCGGGTGGCGCCGACATCTGCAATATCGCGGTGCCGATCCGGCCCGTCGCCGCGAAATAGGCGCGGTGGAGGATTTTACCGTCACGACACCGCTCTGGCGCTGGCAGTCGGCGACCGCGCCCGCGGCGTGGTTCTTCCTGACCATCGCGGGCGAGGCCGCCGACGGGATTCGTCTCGCCGCGATCGGCGGCCAGTGGCTCGACGGCCGCAAGGGATTCGGCTCGGCCCGTGTGCGCGCGACGATCGGCGACACGCGCTGGAACACCTCTGTCTTTCCGCACCGCGAAAGCGGCGGCTGGCTGCTTCCGGTCAAGGCCGCGGTCCGCAAGGCCGAAGACCTTGCCGAGGGTGACGCGGTGACGGTGACCGTCAGTCTTTAGGCGGGTTTTCCGCTTTCGCCTCGCGCGCCTGCGTCTTGCGCTTGCGCAGGTTGGCGCGCAGCGCCTCGGCCAGGCGGCGCTCGCGTTCGAGGTCGGCGGGGGAGGGCGGTTTGCTCACAAGGGGGGCGATGCGGCGAAATCGGCGCAGCGTCAAGCCTCGCACCTTGACAGCGGCAAGGCGCCCCGCCATAGGCCGCGCCTGCCCAGCGAGCATCTGTTCGCGGGCGTCCCGGATGCTGCTGTAGCTCAGTGGTAGAGCGCACCCTTGGTAAGGGTGAGGTCGAGAGTTCAATCCTCTCCAGCAGCACCATTTTCCGGATTATTCGGCCAATGGCTCGGCCCAACCCGGCAAGACGGGGCCGGCCCTAGATGCGCGCCGACAGCAGCCAGTCGTGGAACAGCTTGACCGACGGCTGGCGCAGCGCGCGCGGGCGGCAGACGAACCAGTAGCTGTAGGGACTGTCGACGTCGAAATCGAACAGGCGAACGAGCCGCGGGTCCTGTGCATCGTCAAAATGATGGCCGTGCATGAAGGCGACCCCGATACCCTGTGCCGCCGCTTCGAGCATCAACGGACCCGAATCGAAAAAATCGATCCCCGCCGGTTCGAGATAGGGCATACCGACCGCCTTCCGCCACTCCGCGAAGGTCTCGGGCATTTCGCGGTGGAGCAGGACGGTCAGGCGCTGCAATTGTTCGGGGACGGTGATCGCGCGGCCGTCGTCGGTCAGCGTCTTGGCCGCGATAGGGAAAACCTTGTCCTGGTCCAGCCGTGCCGCATAAAGCGCCGGATCGATCGTTCGTGCGAGCGCGATCGCGGCGTCGATCCCTTCGCCGAGCCGCGCCTCGGCGTGCGACAGCGTGTCGAGATCGATATGCAGTTCGGGGTGCAGGCGGCGCAATTCGGGAAGGCGCGGAAAGAGCCGCTGCTGCGCAAAGAGCGGCAGGACATTGAGGTGCAGGCGCAGCGATGCGTCGGGACTGCCGACACGGCCGAGCACCCCGCGCAGATCGTCGATGATCGGCGACAATTGTTCCTGAAGCTCGCGCCCCGTCTCGGTCAGGCTGAGGCCGTGGTGGTGACGGTTGAAGAGCGGCCGTCCGACCGCGAGCTCGAGCGTCTGGATGCGCCGCGACAGCGCCGGCATCGACAGGCCAAGCTCGCTCGCGGCCGCCTTCACCGTGCCGTGGCGCGCGACCTCGAGAAAGGCTTCCATGCTGCTGAGGGGGGGAAGGCGTTGCATGATCGTCTCGGCGGCGGTGATGGCATGGCGCTTACTGACATGCCAGAAAATTTGTGCGGTGCGGCGTAATTGGCGTCTGCTCGTTCCGAGCGAACGGGGGTCGAAAATCGGGAACGACCATCCTATCTTCCGCATATTGACCTCTTTGCGGGAGAAAGAATTTGGCCGACGCCGCGGTAAAAGAGAAAAGCGTCAAACTGCAAGTCGCCAATGCGCGCGCCGAGGAAAGCGGGGGCGGCATTGCCCGTATCCCGCGATCGGCGATGGCTCAGCTTGGCGTGACCGAAGGCGACGTCATCCAGATCAGCGGCAAGCGCGAGACCGCTTCGCGCGTCGTCGCACCCTATGCCGAGGACGAGGGGCTGGAGGTCATCCGCCTCGACGGCCTGCAGCGCGCCAACGCGGGGGCCGGGGCCGGGGACATGGTGCAGTTGAGCCGCGCCGAAACGCGCCCCGCGACGCGCGTCGTCTTTGCGCCCGCGCAGGAAAATCTGCGGCTTCAGGGTTCGGCGAATGCCTTGAAGCGCAGCTTCTTCGGCCGCCCGCTCGTCGCGGGCGACACCGTTGCGACCGCTGGGCAGCAGCGGCTGCCGTCGGGCGACATGCCGCCACAATTGCGCCAGATGCTCAACGCACCGGCCTATGCGCTCGCCGAAGTGCGCCTGCTCGTCGTCTCCGCGAGCCCCAAGGGGATCGTGACGATCGACGAGAATACCGAAGTCGAACTGCTTCCCGAATATCAGGAGCCGCAGGATACGCGGCGCACCGACGTCACCTACGACGATCTCGGCGGGCTTGGCGATACGATCGACCAGCTTCGCGAGATGGTCGAGCTGCCGCTCCGCTATCCCGAACTGTTCCGCCGGTTGGGCGTCGATCCGCCGCGCGGCGTGCTGCTCCACGGCCCGCCGGGAACGGGCAAGACGCGGCTCGCACGCGCGGTCGCAAACGAGAGCGAGGCGCAATTCTTCCTGATCAACGGGCCCGAGATCATGGGCAGCGCCTATGGCGAATCCGAAAAGCGGCTGCGCGATGTGTTCGAGGCCGCGACGAAGGCCGCGCCCTCGATCCTGTTCATCGACGAGATCGATTCGATCGCGCCGAAGCGCGGGCAGGTGACCGGCGAGGCCGAGAAGCGCATCGTCGCGCAGCTCCTGACCCTGATGGACGGGCTGGAACCGCGGACGAACCTGGTGGTTATCGCGGCGACCAACCGTCCCGATGCGATCGACGAGGCGCTACGCCGTCCGGGCCGGTTCGACCGCGAAATCGTCATCGGCGTTCCCGACGAGAGCGGGCGGCGCGAGATATTGGGCATCCACACGCGCGGGATGCCGCTTGGTGAGGATGTCGATCTGGCCGAACTCGCGCGCACGACTTTCGGTTTCGTCGGCGCCGATATGGCGGCGCTGACGCGCGAGGCCGCAATCGAGGCGGTGCGGCGGATCATGCCGAAGCTCGACCTGGCGGCTGGGACGATCCCGCCCGAGGTGCTGGAGGAATTGCGCGTCACGCGCGATGACTTCAACAACGCGCTGAAACGCGTGCAGCCCTCGGCGATGCGCGAGGTGATGGTGCAGGCGCCGAAGACGCGCTGGAGCGACATCGGCGGCCTCGATGCCGCGCGCGACAAATTGATCGAAGGGATCGAACTGCCGCTCAAAAATCCCGAAGCGTTCCGCCGTCTCGGCATTCGCCCGGCGAAAGGCTTCCTGCTCTATGGCCCGCCCGGAACCGGCAAGACGCTGCTGGCGAAGGCGGCGGCGCGCGAATCCGACGCGAACTTCATCTCGATCAAATCGTCGGACCTGCTGTCCAAATGGTATGGCGAGAGCGAGCAGCAGATCGCGCGGCTGTTCGCGCGAGCCCGGGCGGTCGCGCCGACGATCGTCTTCATCGATGAGCTCGACAGCCTCGTCCCCGCGCGCGGTAGCGGGACATCCGGCGAGCCGCAGGTGACCGAGCGCGTCGTCAACACGATCCTCGCCGAGATGGACGGGATCGAGGAGATGCAGTCGGTTGTGGTTATTGGCGCCACCAATCGCCCGAACCTGATCGATCCGGCGCTGCTGCGTCCGGGGCGGCTCGACGAGCTCATCTATGTGTCGGTGCCGAATGCCGAGGGGCGGAAGCGCATCCTCGAGATTCACACCGGCAGGATGCCGCTTGCGGAGGATGTGTCGCTCGACACGTTGGCCGAGCGCAGCGAGCGCTTCACGGGCGCCGATCTGGAAGATCTCGTCCGCCGCGCAGGTCTTGCGGCGCTCAAGCGGTCGCTGAGCAGCGATGTCGTCACCATGGCGGATTTCGAGGCGGCGCTGAAGGATACGCGGGCGTCGGTGACCGAAGCCATGGAAAGGGATTATGAAAAGATCCAGGGCGAGATCAAGCAGGCGGCGATGAGCGTCGATCCGATCGGCTTCTTCGCGCCGGGGATGCTCAAGCCGATGCGCGAGCGGAAGCATCCCGACGATCCGCCCGAAGAGACGAAGGATTGAACCTGCTCGTCCCGGCGAAGGCCGGGATGGCGCGGGAGCTTGATGACTTTGGTTTCCTCGCTCGTCATTGCGAGCGAAGCGAAGCAATCCAGGGCGGTTTACGCACGCTCTGGATTGCCGCGTCGCTTCGCTCCTCGCAATGACGAGTGAAGGCAATGCGATCTTGCTCTAAATATGTATGTCCGGAACAGTCTGGTCCTGCCGTAGCGCGGACCAGCCCCACACCACCAGCCAGGCGCAGAAGGCGGCCATCAGGCCATAGGCGGCCATCGCGTGCCAGTTGTAGAGCAACACGCCGATCGCGGGCGAGATGATATAGGCGGACCCATTGATCGATGCGGTCATGCCCGCGACGCTGCCTTGATCACGGCGCGGGACCGATAGCGACGCACCCGCGGTGAAACCGGGACGAAAGAGACCGAAGCCGAGCGACGCGAACGCAAAGCCGATGACGATGGCGTGCATATCCTGCGCCAGTCCCGTCATGATGATGCCCGTCCCGCCAAAGGCGGCGCCATAGAGCACGGTCGTGCGCGGCGTCATCTTGAGCAGCGGGATCAGCCCCCATTGTGCGAGCAGCGTCGCGAAGGCGCCGCCCATCAGCACGATGCCGGTGATCGCGGCACCTTCGTCGGGTTTCAGCCGCAGGTGCAGCCGGTCGAGGATCAGAAAGCCGATGACGCCGAGCATCATTGCTTGCGCCTGGCCACCGAAAAAGCCCGCGTAGAGCCAGGGACGAACGCGCTCGTCGCGCCAGCCGAGCGACTCCTGCGTCGCAGGGTCGCGGTCATTCTCGTCCTCGGCGGTGGGCTCGGCAGGGCCGGCGGAAAGCGGATAGGGGGCGATCGCGCCGCGGGCGGCAAAGCGCGGCGTGTCGTTCGGAAGCCGCCAGCGCAGCATCACCAGCACGATCATGCCGATGACCGCGAAGACGAGAAGCGGGCCGGCGAGGCCGAAGATCGGCAGGATGAAGAAGGGGGCGACGGCGGGGCCGATGACGGTGCCGAGGCCGAAGGACGAGGAGACGAGCGACAGGGCCTGGGTGCGCTCCTCGGCGTCGGTGCGCGCCGCGACATAGGCCTGCACCGCCGGCGGCGATGCCGACCCGAAGCCGCCGTAGAGGCTGCGGAACAGCGCGAAGAGGATGAAGGTCGTGCTGGCCGCGAGCCAGCCCGACAGGCCCGCCCACAGCGCGAGGCCGCATAGCGCCATCGACAGGAAAAAGCCGATGATCCCGCGCGCCATCAGCACCTTGCGGCCGCGCTTGTCGGACTGACGCGCCCAATAGGGCGCGGTCAGCACCCAGAGCAGCGCTGACCAGCTGAACGCCAGGCTGACCCAGACGTCCGGAATGCGAAGTTTGGCGCCGATCGCGGGCAGGATCGACTGCATCGCGGTGTTGCCGGCGGCGGCAACGAGCATGACCGCGAACAGCACCGCCATGCGGTCGGCAGGAATCGATTTGGCCGTCACCTCGTCCCCTTTCGGTCGCCCTGCGCCGCGGTCAGCGTCTTCCTACACGCGAAAGGGGGGCTGTCCAGTGTCAAGACCGACTCTTTCCTTGCGCTGGCGGGCCGATTTTGCCACGCACTTATTCAGCCGCAACAATGCGAAAGCCGTCATGACCAATCCTCGGGCGCAGGCCCAATCGACCGTCTCGCCGATCCGCCGGGTCCGCGAGAAGCTGAAGCGCTTTTTCGGACCGTGGGGGATGTTCGTGAAGGGCTTTATCAAGCATCCGGTCATGGTCGGATCGATCGTCCCGTCCTCGCCGACCCTGATCCGCCACATGCTGCGCCCAGTCGACTGGAAGAATACGAAATTGTTCGTCGAATATGGCCCCGGCGTCGGCACCTTCTGCCGCCCGGTGCTCGAACGCATGGCGGGCGATGCGACGCTGATCGCGATCGATACCAACCCCGATTTCATCGAATATCTGCGGGGGGACATCCGCGACAGCCGCTTCATCGCGGTCCACGGCTCGGCCGCCGATGTCGAGGAGATCGTCCGCGCGCACGGCTTCGAGCAGGCCGATTATGTGCTGTCGGGCCTGCCTTTCTCGACGCTGCCGGCGGGGGTCGGCCCCGCGATCGCCGCGGCGACCCACCGCGTGCTGCGCCCCGGCGGCGCCTTCCTCGTCTATCAGTTTCGCGCCCGCGCCCGCGATTTCCTCGCGGCCCATTTCCGGCGCATCGACAATGCGTTCGAATGGGTGAACGTCCCGCCCTGTTTCCTTTTCTGGGGCTGGAAGGACTAGATTTCGCTCTCGGGGTCGATTTCCCCCAGCCCGAAATTCAGCCGCCGCGTCACCGTATAATCGGCGACGCCGACGACGAACCAGGCGAGCGTCCAGCGCAGCCGCGTCAGCCAGTTCGCCCGTGCCTTGTGGCTCGCGGCCGTGACGATCTCGCAATCGCCTTTCAGCCCGTCCAGAAAGTCGCGCATCTGCTGCGCGAAGCCCGCATCCTCGATGCGCAGCATCCCCTCGACGTTCAGGAACAGGCTGCGCATGTCGAAATTGGCGGTGCCGACATGGACGACATCGTCGATCACGATCAGCTTCATGTGCAATCGGCACGGCTGATACTCCCATATCGCCGCTTTCTGGCGGAGCAGATAGCCGTAGAGCAGCCGCGATGCGCCGATCGTGGCGGGGTTGTCCGACTTCGCCGCCATCACGAAGCGCGCTTTCCCCGCCCGCGCGACCCGGCCGAGCCGCCGGAGCATCCCCTGACCGGGCGAGAAATAGGCCATCGCCATGTCGAGCCGCCGTGCCCCGACCAGATCGCCGCGCACCATTCGCGCCCAGGGCGACAGGCGCTGGGTCGGACCGCCGACCAGCCAGGACAGCGGCTTGCCATCGACCGGCCATTCGCGGATCAGCCGGCGCAGCACCAGCAGCTTGCCGTCGTCGTGGACGGTATAATTGTGCAGCGCCTCGAACCAAGCGGTCATGTCCGCGACGACGGGGCCGCGGATGACAATGCCGAGGTCGAACCAGCAATGCGTCCGCCGGTCGCTGAGATAGGGATTCGCGATGTTGAAACCGCCGGTCACGCCGGCTTCGCCGTCGATCAGCAGCAATTTTTGGTGATTGCGGACGAGATAGCTCGACCGCCAGCGTCGCGAGAAGAAGATGACGCTGCCCCCCGCGGCGCGGAGCGGCGCGAAGAGGCTGTCGGATATGTCGCCCGATCCGAAGCTGTCGATCACCGCGCGCACGCGCACGCCGCGCCGTGCCGCCGCGGTCATCGCGCCGAGGATCTGCTGCCCGGCATCATCGTCCTCGAAAATATACATGATCAGGTCGATGCTGCGGATCGCGCCTCCGATCAGCGCGAGCAGCCGCTTGCGCCGCCGCTCGCCGTCGAAGATGACCTCCAGCCGGTGGCCCGCCACGTCTGCCTTCAACGTATCAAGGGGGCCGGCGGCGGCATCGGGCTCGGTCATGTCTTGCTCATAGGCTTGGGGGCGTGGAGCCCGCAAGGGCAGGGGTTTTATTGACATCGGCGGCGCCCGCTGCTAGCGCGCAGCGCTTGCCGCCATGCCTCTGGCTGGCCTCTCCGCTTCTAAGGAAACACAATGGCCCGCGTTACCGTCGAAGATTGCGTCGACAAGGTTCCCAACCGCTTTGATCTGGTGCTGCTTTCCGCGCATCGCGCCCGCGAAATCTCGGGCGGTTCCGAATTGACGGTCGATCGCGACCGCGACAAGAATCCCGTCGTCGCGCTGCGCGAAATCGCCGAGCAGACGGTGCGTCCCACCGACCTCGGCGATGCGCTCGTCGGTTCGCTCCAGAAGGTGGTCGTCGACGATGACGATACGCCCGACGAAATCAGCTCGATCGCGCGTTCGGCCGAAGCGCTTCGCCTGACCGCCGCTGCGCCGCCGCGCAGCCCGGCCGGTGGCGGCGGCGACTTCGAATAAGCGCCGACGACAGTCGATAACCAAGGGGGCCGCGGGAAACCGCGGCCTTTCTTGATTCAGAGGAGCTTCGTGAGTTCGGCGATGCGGATCGCGCGCGAGGCGAGCATGGGTTCGAGGATGACGCCGATGCGGTGCGCGCGCGGCGAGGCGATTTCGACGTTGAACAGGCTGTTCGCGATCACGTCGGCGATCTGCACGCCGTCCGAGCGCCGGCTGTCGGCGAGCGACGCCTGACCCCAGCCCGCGAGCCCCGCCTGGATCGTTTCGCGCACCCCGGCCAGGATCACCGGGTCGTAGCGGCCGTCGTCGATCACGACGTCGGTGCAGACGCCGCCGGTTTCGGGAAGCCAGTTGCTCACCGCGAGATCGAGCAGCGCGGTATAGAGCGCAAGATCGGTCGCGAGCCGGCCATCGGCGGGCGGCGCAAGATTGTCGCGCTTCGCCACCGCGACCCACGCCCGTCCGCCCGCGCGATCGAAGAGTTCGAGCAGATAGGCGCGCTCGGTCAGGCTGATCCGGCTGCCCTTGAGCTCGCCGCGCAGCCCGGTAACGGCGCGGAAGCGGGCATGGATCGCCGCGGCCGCATCGGGGGAGAGCATCACGGCCGCGAAGGTCATCGCGCCCGTATTGAGTCCGCCCGATTCATCGCAATAGATCGTCATGCCGCACCCTTCTTCGCCTCATGCGCGCCGCATCAGGCGGGGCAGGGATAGCGTTTCCGCATCAGTCCGTCGAACGCCGAGTAGATGGAAATCGATTTGCGCGACTGCGGCGGATAGCTGCGCAGATGGGCCAGCCATTGTTCGGGGGTGAGCGTGCCGCTTTCGGGCGGGCAACTCGTGGTCCGGCGCCCGGCCTTGCGTTCGGCGTCGATCCGCGCCTTGTAGCGCTTGCCCGCGGCGATCACTTCGCCTTTCAGATAATGCGCCTCGGGCGTTGCGATCGCCAGCGGCCCCAGCCGTTCGATCGAACCGGCGCGCGCGAGAAAGGTCGCGACGCTCATATCGCCGGGCGCCATGCCGCACAGCAAAGCGCCTGCGCCGAGTGCGGCAAAAGCCGATCCGATCCGCATTTCCCCGTTGATCATGCGGACCGGAATCGTGCCAAATCAATGAACAAGGTCTGAATCAGACGCCCTGCGGGTTGGCGTCGCCGAACGGGCGCGGCTTGCGCTTGATCTGCGGCAGGCCGCCGGCATGGCCCTGAACCGGGTTGCCGTTCTTGCCCTGATCATTGTCGCGGCCGATGTCTTCGCCCTTGATCGCGCGCTTCGACTCCTCGCCCGACAGCGTCTCATATTCGAGCAGCGCACCGGCAAGCAGATGAAGCTCGTCGAGATTGTCGGTCAGCACCTTACGCGCGACATTCTCGCCTTCCTCGACGAGGCGGCGGACTTCGGCATCGATCAGCTTGGCCGTCTCCTCGGACATGTTCTGCGCGCGCGAGACACTGTGGCCGAGGAAGACCTCGTCCTGATTGTCGCGATAGCGCAGCCAGCCGAGTTTTTCGGACATGCCATATTCCATCACCATCGCGCGCGCCATGTCGGTCGCCTGCTGGATGTCGTTCGAGGCGCCGGTGTTGAGCTCGTCCTTGCCGTAGATGAGCTGCTCGGCGATGCGGCCGCCGAAGCAGAGCGCGAGCCGCGCCTTCATCTGCTTCATATTCTGCGAATAGCGGTCGCGCTCGGGCAGGTTCCACGTCACGCCCAGCGCGCGGCCGCGCGGGATGATGGTGACCTTGTGCAGCGGGTCGTTGCCCTCGACATGCAGCGAAACGAGCGCGTGGCCGGCCTCATGATAGGCGGTCGCCTTCTTCTCGTCCTCGGTCATCACCATCGAGCGGCGTTCGGCGCCCATCATCACCTTGTCCTTGGCCTCCTCGAACTCGTTCGAGGCGATCAGGCGCTTGCCCTTGCGCGCCGCGAGCAGCGCCGCTTCGTTCGCGAGGTTGGCGAGATCGGCACCCGAGAAGCCGGGCGTGCCGCGCGCGATCCGGCGGAGGTCGACGTCGGGCGCGAGCGGCTTCTTGCGCGTGTGGACTTCCAGAATCTTCTGGCGGCCCTCGATGTCGGGACGCGGCACGACGACCTGACGGTCGAAGCGGCCGGGGCGGAGAAGGGCGGGGTCGAGCACGTCGGGGCGGTTCGTCGCCGCGACGATGATGATGCCCTCGTTCGCCTCGAAGCCGTCCATTTCGACGAGCAACTGGTTGAGCGTCTGCTCGCGTTCGTCGTTGCCGTTGCCGAGCCCGGCGCCGCGATGGCGGCCGACCGCGTCGATTTCGTCGATGAACACGATGCACGGCGCGTTGCGCTTCGCCTGCTCGAACATGTCGCGGACGCGCGACGCGCCGACACCGACGAACATCTCGACGAAGTCCGAACCCGAAATGGTGAAGAAGGGCACGCCCGCCTCACCCGCAATCGCGCGGGCAAGCAAGGTCTTGCCGGTGCCGGGCGAGCCGACGAGCAGCGCGCCCTTCGGAATCTGGCCGCCAAGCTTCGAGAATTTGGTCGGGTCTTTCAGGAACTCGACGATTTCTTCCAGCTCCTCGCGGGCTTCGTCGATCCCCGCGACATCGTCGAAGGTCACGCGGCCCTGCTTTTCGGTCAGCATCTTGGCGCGCGACTTGCCGAAGCCCATCGCGCCCGAGCCGTTGTTCTTCTGCACCTGGCGGAAGACGAAGAAGGCGATGCCGAGGATCAGCAGGAAGGGCAGCGACTGGATGAGCAGATAGACCCAGATATTGCCCGTTTCGGTCGGCTTTCCGTCATATTTGACATTATTGTCGTTGAGCATCTTCAGCAGCTCGGGGTCGCGCACGATATTGGCGGTGAAGCGGTCGCCGTTGGTCAGCTCGCCGGTGACGCGATCTTCGGACAGCACGACCTGCTTGACCGCGCCTTCCTGCACCTTTTGCCGGAACTCGGAATAGGCGAGCGTGTTGCCGGTCGGCTGCGCCGCGCCCCCGAAGATCGAGGCGACAAGGAGCATGGCAAGCAGGATGCCGCTCCAGATCATCACGCTCTTCATCCAGGGGTTGCCCTGCGGTTCCTTATCGTCCTGCATCGGAATCTTTCCCAAATTCGCGCCAAAACTCGCGCACGCGGCGCTTCTCTCCCGATAATGTAGGATAATCGGGTTAAATGACAATGAGCCAATTCGCCCTAGGCGCGCGCTTTCCGTCGCGGCGCGGCGGAAATGCGCCAGATCGTGCCGGCGAGGCCGGGAACCGCATCGATCAGCAGCGCGCCGACCATCGCGCGCCGGCCCGCCTTCATCGCGGCAATGACGCCGTCGAGCGAGGCGCCGCGCAGCGCCAGCCCCGGATCGTTGGCGCGCAGCCGCTGGGTGACGACGCGGCGGAAGATCTCGGGCGGATAGCCTTCGTCGCGGATCACCGCGATATCGGACGCATCGGGCCAGGAGGCGATCAGCCGCTCGACCGCCCAGTCGATCGCTTCGTCGGCCTCGGCCAGCCAGCGCGCCGAGCGCGCCGCCGCCTCGACATCGAGCGTCGTCTGCGCGCGCAGCGCGTGGCGCAGCCGCGCGCGGTCGAAGCGGTCGTCGGCGTTCGACGGATCGTCGACGAAGGGGATGTCGTTGTCGAACGCGATCCGCATCAGATCGTCGCGCCGCCAGTGCAGCAGCGGCCGCAGCACCGATCCGTTGCGTGCGCGGATCGCGGCCAGGCCGCCGACCCCGCTCGCGCGGTTGAGCCGCATGACGATCGTCTCGAGCTGGTCGTCGGCGTGATGCGCGGTCAGGATATGCGCGATGCCATGATCCTGCCGCCACCCGTCGAGCAGGCGATAGCGCTCGGCGCGCGCCGCCGCCTGCGTCGATCCCCGGATCGGCGCCGGCGGAAGTAGCGTGTCGTGCGGAATATGCTCGCGCGCGCAGAAGCCCGCGACCATGCGCGCTTCCTCGTCCGAGCCCTTGCGCAGACCGTGATCGACCGTCGCCGCGCGGACCTGACCGGGCAGCAGCGTCGCCATCAGCCACAGCAGGGCCATGCTGTCGGGACCGCCCGAGACCGCGACGCCATAATGCAGCCGCTGCCAGTCCGCGCCCGCTAGCGCGGCGAGGTCACGCCCGAGCCGTTCGACGGCCTCGCTGCTGTCAGCAGCCTGCTTTTGCTTTTGCGGCGGCTGCATCGGTGCGGACATCCTGCGGCGCCTTGTCGCCGTACACATCGTCGAGCTCGCGGAACGCCTTGCAGGCGTCGGCCTTGCGGCCGAGCTTTTCGAGCGCGACGCCCATATACATTAGGCTGTGCGGGGCGCGGGGACCGCTCGGCCGATCCTTGTAATTATTATAGAAAGCGACCGCGGCGAGGCTGGGCTTGCCCTCGTCGAGATAGGCGCGGCCGAGCAGATTCTGCGCGAAGCTCGCCTGATTGCTCTTCGGCCATTTGGTCACGACGGTCTTGAGCTGGGTTTCCGCCTCGGGATAGAGTTTCGCGTCCCAGAGGCGGAAGCCATAATTATAGGCATCCTGCTGTTCGTTGCCGGTCGAAGGGATTTCGACCTTCTTGACCAGGGCGAGGCGTGCGGCGTCGGGCGACGCCGCCTTGGCCGGCGTTGCGGCGGGCTTCTTCGCGGGCGCTGCCGCCGTCGTGGCGGCGGGCGTCGGCTTCACCGTCGGCACCACCGGCAGGCTGGCAGGCGTTGCCTCTGCCGCCGCTTCGGCGGGGAAGCGCCTGTCCATCTCGGCCTTGTAGGCGGTGAACTGCTTTTCGAGCTCGCGGAGCTGATAGGCGTTCTGCTCGGTCTGGCCGGTCAGCGTCTGAAGCTGCGATTCGAGGGCATCGACCCGTGCGGTCAGGTCCGCGACCGGGGTCGCGGCCTTGGCGCGCTCGCCCGGCGTATTGTCGGGCGCGATCTCGCCTTCGAAAAAAGTCGGAGCGCCGCCGGGAAAAACCTGGCGCTGGACCGCGCGCATTTCCTTTTCGAGCCGGTCGACGCGCTTGGTGACGGTCTGGTCCTGCGCCTGAGCAGGCGCGGCCGCCGCGATCGCGACCGCCGCCACGCCCATGAGAGTGACATGCTTCATCATTTGCCGATAGGCCCCCACAGATTAACCAATTTTATCCCGGCCTTCATAACGCCCGAAACGGCGGACGCGCAAACCTATTTCGGCGCGCCGCGGCTTCGCTTCATCGGGATGACGGCCTCAACGCGTGGTTTTCGGCGCGGGCGTCGATGCCGGGGTAGCCGCTCCGGTGCCGCCGCCCGCGCGTGCGACGAGGTCGGCGGGTTTCAGCGAGATGCCTTTGATCAGCGTGTCGGCGGGGCCGATCGGGCCGACGTCGCGGCCGCCCACGGTGACCTTCAGCGCCTGCGGGATGCTGGTGCGAAGCGTGAATTGTTCGATATAGGCGGGCGGCACCTCATAGGTTTCGCCGGGGTCGAGCGTCCGCCAATTCTCGGTCTTGCCCTTGGCGTCGTCGAAGCCGATCCATACCTCGGACAGGCCGGTCAGCACGACCGGCGCATTCGCGGCGACGGAGGCGCCGGCCTTTGCCGGGGCGGTCGCGGGCGCGGCCTGGGTGGCGGGGGCCTCCGAATCTTCGGCGGCCTGGTTCTGCGCCGCGATCAGCGCCTCGTCGGGTTCGACCGACAGGAAACGCCAGACGCCATAGGCCGACACCAGCAGCAGCGCGACGATGACGAGCGTCCAGGTCAGCCGCGCGGTCGGCAGGCGCGCCGGGTCGGTCGGCTCATAGGCTTCGTAGACCGGCCGCGCGCCATATTGGTCCTCTTCGAGCTCGCGGCGGATCGAGGCCGCGATCTCGGCCTCGGGCAGGTCGACTGCGCGGGCATAGGCGCGCGCGAAGCCGGTGACGTAGGTCCGGCCCGGCAGTTCGGAGAAATCGGATTTTTCAATGGCGTCGAGGTGCCTTTGGGTGATCCGCGTGCGCGTCGCCACGTCGGCGAGCGACAGGCCGGCAGCCTCGCGCGCCAACCGCAGCTTGTCGCCGGTGCGCGTGATCGCCAACTCGCCCTGCTCGGGGGCGGTTTCCTCGTCTGCCATCGCTGTCTCCTTGCCGGTCGTTGCAACCCGGTTCGACCGTGCGGGCCGTTCATCGCATTGACGGCGCGCGAAAGTCAAATGGAGTTCGGCAAACGAACGGCTGAAAATAAGCGGTTACGGGTTTCGGCCGAAGGCAGATGCCGAAGGACTGTTCCATAGGACTGATCGATCGATAATCTTGCTACGGGACGGCAGCGATCTTTCTCCTGTTCGTCCGGGCGGCCTTTCGTCGGCTCGCCGTATCCGCAGCACGGCCGGGCAGCTAAGTATTTGGTGTGACCGCGTGCGATGCGTCACGGACGGGCCATTACCGTTCGACAGGAGCCTTCATGTTCAAACCCTCCGGTGCGCTCATCGCGCTGTGTCTTGCCGGCCTTGCGCCACTTGCCGCTTCCCCTGCGTGCGCGCAGGGCGCGGCGGCGGCCGCTTCGTTGACGCCCGGCACGAAGGTCTATGACCAGAATGGCGAAGAGGTCGGGCAGATCGTCAAGGTGGCGGGCGACAAGGTCGCTGTGGCGATCGACGGCAACGGTCTGGTCGTGCCGAAGGATGCGTTCGTGAAGTCGGCGAAGGGGCCGGCCCTCAAGGCGCCCAAGGCGAAGATCCTCGCGGTGCTGAAGGAGGCTGAGGCCGATGCAGCGGCGGTCGATGGGGCCTTGAAGCCGGGGGTGGCGGTGCGCAGCGCCGACGGTGCGGCGGTGCTGGGCAAGGTCAAGGAAATCGTGGCGCAGGGCGCGGTGCTGACCACCAGCGAAGGCAATATCACGATGCCGCGCGCCGCTTTTTTCCTGTCGGATAAGGGGCTGGCCGTGAAAGTGAACGAAAAACAGTTCATCGAAGGCGTCCGCGCGGCGCGGGCGCAGAAAAAGAAAGGCGGTTAGCGACCCCTCCTTGTTGCTGCGCGACGGGGATCGTCGGGAGACGGCCTCAAGCGGACCCATCTCACATCGTCATCCCGGACCTGATCCGGGATCCATTCTCTCAGCGCCGGATGAATGGATCCCGGATCAAGTCCGGGATGACGAGAGTTTATAGGCGGCAGATGAGCGACAGTCTTCATCCCTTACCTTTGTCATTCCCGCGAAAGCGGGAACCCAGAGCGCGCGTCGGCTTACCCCACGCTGGGTTCCCGCTTTCGCGGGAATGACGAAGATTTGGGAACCACCCTAAGCCAGACGTCACACCCTACAGCACATATTTGCTGAGGTCGGTGTCGCCCACAACGTCAGCGAGCTGCTTGTCGACATAGGCGGCGTCGATGGCGAGCGTCGTGTCGGGGACGTCCTCGGCGGTGAAGCTGATCTCCTCGACCAGCCGTTCCATGATCGTCTGGAGGCGGCGCGCGCCGATATTCTCGACCTTCTCGTTCACGTCCGCCGCCAGCTTTGCGACGCGCGCGATCGCGTCGGGCGTGAAGCTCAGCGTCACGCCCTCGGTGCCGAGCAGCGCGGCATATTGTTCGGGAAGCCCGGCCTTGGTTTCGCTCAGGATACGGACGAAATCCTCCTCGGTCAGCGCGCCGAGTTCGACGCGGATCGGCAGGCGGCCCTGCAATTCGGGGAGCAGATCGCTCGGCTTGGCGACATGGAAGGCGCCCGACGCGATGAAGAGGATATGGTCGGTCTTCATCGGGCCATATTTGGTCGCGACGGTGGTGCCCTCGATCAGCGGCAGCAGGTCGCGCTGGACGCCCTCGCGGCTCACCGAGCCGCCGCGCACGTCGCTGACCGCAATCTTGTCGATCTCGTCGAGGAAGACGATCCCGTTCGCCTCGGCATCGGCGAGCGCGACGCGTGCGACATCATCCTGGTCGAGGCGCTTGTCCTGTTCTTCCTCGATCAGTCGCGTCGCGGCCTCGATCACTTTCAGCTTGCGGCGCTTCCTGGGCAATCCGCCCATGGCCTTGCCGAGCATGTCCGACAGATTGATCATGCTCATCTGTCCCGGCTGGCCGGGCAGATCGAACGGCATGTTCGGCGCGTCGGCAACCTCGATCTCGACCTCGCTGTCGTCGAGATGGCCTTCGCGGATGCGCTGGCGGAAACTCTGGCGCGTCGCCTCGCTCGCGCCCTTGCCGGTGAGCGCATCGAGCAGTCGCTCCATCGCGGCTTCCTCGGCGGCGGCGCGCACGGCGCCGCGGCGGCGGTCTTTTTCGAGGCGCACCGCTTCCTCGACGAGATCGCGTGCGATCTGTTCGACATCGCGGCCGACATAGCCGACCTCGGTGAATTTGGTCGCCTCGACCTTGATGAAGGGCGCGTCGGCGAGCTTGGCGAGGCGGCGCGAAATCTCGGTCTTGCCGCAGCCCGTCGGGCCGATCATCAGGATATTTTTCGGGCTCACCTCGTCGCGCAGATCGGGCGCGAGCTGCTGGCGGCGCCAGCGGTTGCGCAGCGCGACGGCGACCGCGCGTTTTGCGGCGTTCTGACCGATGATATGCGTGTCGAGGGCGGCGACGATCGCCTTCGGAGTCAGGTCCTTGTTCATGCTTATTTCCGGATTTCGATGGTTTCGGAGGTGAACTGGTCGTTGGTGTAGACGCAGATATCGGCGGCGACTTCCATCGCCTTGCGTGCCAGCACCTCGGGGTCTTTTTCATAGTCGGCGAGGGCGCGCGCCGCCGAGAGCGCGAAATTGCCGCCCGATCCGATCGCGGCGATCCCGCCCTTGGGTTCGAGCACGTCGCCGTTGCCCGTAATCACCAGCGTCACCTCCTTGTCGGCGACGATCATCATCGCTTCCAGATTGCGGAGATATTTGTCGGTGCGCCAATCCTTGGCGAGTTCGACCGCGGCGCGGAGCAATTGCCCGTTGTGGCGTTCAAGCTTGGCCTCGAGCCGCTCGAACAGGGTGAAGGCATCGGCGGTGGCGCCCGCGAAACCGCCGATGACGCTGCCGTCGTGGAGGCGGCGCACCTTCTTCGCATTGGGCTTCATCACTGTCTGGCCCATCGACACCTGGCCGTCGCCGATGACGACGACCTTGTCTGCACTGCGGGCGGAAAGAATGGTGGTTCCGTGCCAGGGCGCGGCACTTTGCGCATGAGGATTGGTCATGGGCGGGGATATGGGAGATGGCTTCCCGCGCCGCAAGGGGAGGGGCGCCGCGCGCTCAACTCGGCGGGTTCGCCGCGAGATATTCGACGATCGCCTTGACCTCCTGCGCCCGCTCGCGCGGGATCACCAATATGTCGTCGCCATGCGTCACCACGATCAGGCCGGAAACCCCGACGACCGCGACGCGCTTGCCTTCGCAGGCGCGAAGATAATTGTCGGTCGACTCGATCGCGATCACCTCGCCGATGCGGACATTGCCGGACTCGTCCTTGTCGCCGAGGTCGTGGAGCGCCGCCCAGCCGCCGACGTCAGACCAGCCGGGATCGACGGGCGCGACGACGACCCGTTCCGCGCCCTCCATCACCGCATAATCGATCGAGTCCGCCGGGCTGGCGAGAAAGGCGTCGGGATCGGGGTGGATTCGGGCGCCGTCGCGCCGGGCCTTCGCGGCGGCCGCCGCGCAGGAGGAGGCCATGGCCGAATGCTGCCGTTCGAGTTCGGCGAGGAAACGGTCGGCGCGCATCAGGAAGATGCCGGCATTCCAATAATGCCCGCCCTCGGCAAGCATCGCCTCGGCCTTGTCGCGCGGCGGCTTCTCGACGAAACGCCGCACCGCGCGGACCCCCGGCGCCTCGGCCAGGGTATCGCCCGCTGCGATATAGCCATAGCCGGTTTCAGGGCGCGACGGGGTGATGCCGAAGGTCGCGAGCGCCCCGGCCTCGACCGCCGGGCGCGCCGCTTCGATGGCGTCGAGGAAAGCGGGCACGTCGGTCATGACATGATCGGCGGGCATGACCAGAATTGTCGAAGCGGGATCGTCGGCCAGGGTTGCGAGCGCCGCGAGCGCGATCGCCGGCGCGGTGTTGCGCGCCGCGGGCTCCACGATGATCCGCGCATCGGCGATGCCCCCGGCAGCGAGGTCGGCCTCGACATGCGCGACATGTGCCGGGCCGCAGACGACGAGCGGCGCGGCGAAGCGGGTGCGATCGACGGCGCGGCCCAGCGTCTGCAGGAACATGCTGTCGCCGCCGGTCAGCGGCTGGAACTGCTTGGGCGCGGTGCCGGTCGATACCGGCCACAGGCGCGTGCCCGAGCCGCCGGAGAGGATGACGGGAACGATCTTGCTCATCTTGATCCTATAGGGAAGGAAATCAGGCAGGCCAACTCAGCAGCGCGCGGGCACCGGGGGCCAGCGCAATCGCGCCGGTGTGGTCCGTTGTCACGCATTCGCCGAGTTTCACCACTTCGCCGGCTATGCTGCATCCGTGTGACAGCGGAACGAAGATGAAGTCTCCGGGTTCCTGCGGCAGCACGGATGCGGCCTCGGGGCCCGAGAGATGCAGCAGCCGGAAATGCGGGCCATCGACGAGCAGGCGATTGTCGGCCGCGGTGATGCGGCCATCGCGCGGGTCGGGCCGCGGGCCGAGCGCGGCGACCGCGAGCCCCGCATCGAGATGCAGTTCGCGCGGCCGGCCATAATCGTAGAGGCGATAGGTGCAGTCGACATTCTGCTGCACCTCGACGATCGTCAGCCCGCCGCCGATCGCATGGATCGTCCCCGCGCGATTATAGACGAAATCGCCGGCTTCCGCATGACGCCAGTCGATCATGCCGGCGATCGATCCATCGAGCGCCGCGTCGTGGAGCGCTTCGCGTGTCGTCGGCGCGGCGAGGCCGATGCCGAGTTCGGCGTCGGGTTCGGCATCCACGATCAGCCAGCATTCCTCCTTGCCGCGCGGATAGCCCGCCGCCCTTGCCGCCGCGTCGTCGGGGTGGACCTGGATCGACAGCCGTTCGGACGTAAAGAGGAATTTGACCAGGATCGGCGCCTTCTCGCCGGCCGGATGCGCGAACCATATCTCGCCGATGCGCCGCCCCTCGAAATCGCCGAACGCGGCCGGAACGTCGGTGCGCCCCCACGGCTTTTCGACGACGATGGTTTCAAGGCGAGTCAGCGTGGGCATGGGACGTCGGAACCTGCTTCCTTTCGCCGGGATGGCGAGCGGGGGAAACAACCCATAACCCGACACGGCGCGCTTCGTTGCGCGAAAATGAGCAAGAGCCTCAGGCCGCCCGGTGCAGGCGGTTGCCGGTCGCGCCGCTCGGCTGATCGAGCCAGAGCCCGCGCGTGTCGTAAACGACCTTGTCGCTGCGCTCTTCAAGCGGGATCGACCGGAAGAGATCATGGTCGACGAGAACGATCAGCAGTTCGCATTCCGCCAGCGCGCTGTCGAGATCGATCAACTCGGTGCCGGTGCCCGCGAACTCGACCGGGAGGCCGCGCGCGTAAGGCTCGACGATCCGGATCTGCTGGCCGAAGCGGCGCGCGAGCGCAGCGGCGACCTCGACCGCGGGGCTTTCGCGGAAATCGTCGATATTGGGTTTGAACGCGAGGCCAAGGCAGGCCACGCGGGCCTCCGGATATTGCGACACCAGCATTTCGGCGGCGCCGATCACATGGGAGGTCTTGGCGAGATTGACCTCGCGCGCGGTGCGGATCAGGCGGCTATGCTCGGGCGCGCCATGGACGAGGAACCAGGGGTCGACCGCGATGCAATGGCCGCCGACGCCGGGTCCAGGCTGGAGGATGTTGACGCGCGGATGGCGGTTGGCGAGGCGGATCACTTCCCACACGTCGACGCCCAGATGCTCGGCCATCATCGACAGTTCGTTGGCGAAGGCGATGTTGACGTCGCGGTAGCTGTTCTCGACCAGCTTCACCATCTCGGCGGCGCGTGCCGAGGTGGTGACGCAGGCGCCGCGGACGAACTGGCGGTAAAAGGTCATCGCGCGGCGCGCGCAACGCGGTGTGATGCCGCCGATGCAGCGGTCGTTGTCGACGAGTTCGACGAGGATGCGGCCGGGCAGCACGCGCTCGGGGCAATAAGCGACGAAGATGTCGGCGGCGCCCGTGCAGGCGCCGGGCACGTTGAGGTCGGGGCGAAGCTCGGCGAGCAGCGCGGCCACCTTTTCGGTGGTGCCGACGGGCGAGGTGGATTCGAGGATGACGAGATTGCCGACCTCGAGCTTCGGAGCGATCGCGCGCGCGGCCGATAGGACGTGGCTGATGTCGGGGCGATGTTCTTCATCATGCGGGGTCGGCACCGCGATGACGAAGACGTCGGCGGGCGCGACGTCGGTCGAAGCGACGAGCGCGCCCCGCGACACGACGCCCTGGACGAGGCCGTCGAGATCGACTTCCTCGATATGCACCTTGCCGTTGTTGATGGTATCGACGACGTGTTGACTGACATCGATGCCGGTGACGCGGCTGCCTGAGCGCGCGATCAGCGCGGCGGTCGGCAGGCCGATATAGCCGAGGCCGAGGACGGTAACCTGCTGGTCGTTATCGATGGGCACGCGCAACAATCTCCGCTATTCGTGTGGCGGCGCGGCCGTCCCCGAAGGGATTATGCGCGCGCGCCATGGCATTATAGGCGCCTTCATCGTCCAAAAGGCTGAAAATTTCCGAAACGATGCGATTTTTATCGGTGCCGACGAGCCGCGCCGTGCCTGCTTCGATACCCTCGGGCCGCTCGGTCGTCTCGCGCATCACAAGGACGGGCTTGCCCAGCGCAGGCGCTTCCTCCTGCACGCCGCCGCTGTCGGTCAGCACCAGATGACTGAGACCCAGCAGGCGGACGAAGTGCGGATAGTCGAGCGGATCGATCAGCGCGACGTTGGCGAGATTGCCGAGGATCGGCTCCATCGCGCTGCGCACATGCGGGTTAGGATGAACGGGAAAGACGACCGCGACGTCGTTCCGCGCGGCGATGCCGGCGATGGCGTCGGCGATGGCCTTCATGCCGTCGCCGAAATTCTCGCGCCGGTGCGAGGTGACGGCGATGATGCGCTTGTGCGCGAAGCGCGCGGCGAGCGGATCGAGCCCAGCCGCGAGCGACGGCTCTTCGTCGATGCGCGCCTCGGTCGCGAGCAAGGCGTCGATCACGGTATTGCCGGTGACGTGGATGCGGTCGGCGGGCACATTCTCGGCGCGGAGCGCCGCTGCGGCGGTTTCGGTGGGGGCGAAATGCAGGTCCGCGACCGCGCCGGCGACCTTGCGGTTCACCTCCTCGGGCCAGGGATGATAGATGTTGCCGCTGCGCAGCCCGGCCTCGACGTGACCGACGGGAATCTTGCGAAAATAGGCGGCGAGCGTCGCGGCCATCGTCGTCAGCGTGTCGCCGTGAACGAGGATGCGGTCGGGCTTTTCGGCATCGAAGGTTTCGCCCAGACCCGTCACCAGCCGCGCCAGAAGCGCGTCGAGCGACTGGTTCGGAGTCATGACGTCCAGGTCGATGTCGGGCACGATCCGCGCGATCGCGAGCACCTGGTCGAGCATCTCGCGATGCTGGGCCGTGACGCATACGCGAATCTCGACCTCGCTACGGGCGTGTAAGGCGTGGACGACGGGAAACATTTTGATCGCTTCCGGGCGGGTCCCGAAAACTGTCATAATTTTCATCATCGTCTCTCTAACCATCGAAAACCGGGAGCGGGATTATGCGGGACTATATAGAAAGCATATCTTGCCGATAGGTTTAGGGCCAGGACCCTAAGCGCGGCGCTTCCCGCGGTGCGCCGCCGCGGTTTGCCGGTCGATCAAGCGCAAACCGGACCGATCCGGCGGCGTTTCTTGCGATCGAGGGAACCGGATCGTCTTTCGATCATTGAGGAGAATGCTTCTCCGGTCTACGGCGGGAGGCGTTTCGTCGTGCGCGCAAGCCGCATACGGGCGGACGCATTTGAACAGGATGAGTTTTGGTGTTTTGGAATCGAACGAAGCCGGCCAATGTCGTGGAGCGGCGACGTCACCGCCTTTCCGATGGTCGGCGTATCTATGCGATCGGCGATATCCACGGTCGCGACGATCTTTTTGCCGGCATCATCGACCGGATACGCGCGGACTCGGCTGCGCGCGATGCCGCGAACGGCAAGGCTGCGGTCACGATTATCCTGCTCGGCGATCTGGTCGATCGCGGGCCGCAGTCGGCCGAGGTGGTCGATCGCGCCATCGCGCTCGGGCAGGAATTCGACGATCTGCACCTGATCGTCGGCAATCACGAAGAATGTTTCCTGGCCGCCCTGACCGGCAGCGAGCGTCGCGTGCGCTATTTTTCCCGCATCGGCGGCGATGCGACGATGCGCAGCTATTGGCCCGCGGATGAGGATTATGATTCCCTTTGCTTCGAGACGCTGGCGGCTGAGCTTCCCCGGCATGTGCCGCAAGCGCATATCGATTTCCTGAACGCCGGCGAGGATCTGATCCAGATCGACGATTTCGTCTTCGTCCATGCGGGCGTGCGTCCCGGCGTTCCGCTGGAGCGCCAGAAGGTGCAGGACATGCGCTGGATTCGCGAGGAGTTTCTGGACGATTTCAGCGATCATGGCGGACTGGTCATTCACGGCCATACCATCACCGACGAACCCGACGTCCAGATCAACCGGATCGGGATCGATACCGGCGCCTTCATGTCGGGCCGCCTGACGGCGATCGGCATAGAAGGCGAAGAGCTTTGGTATCTAAGAGCCGAGAATTAAGGGTTGTCTCGACCCAAGGCCCCGGATAAGGGCCGGGTCCGACCCAAGAACCGCCAATCGACGATTGTGCATTCCCATGACCACCGGAAGTTCGCTATCATCATGAAACTGAGCAACCGGGGATATCGGCCCTCGTTTCGAGCGCCGGTGTGGGTTTTTCTCTTTTTCATCTTCGCCGTCTTTCTGTTGGGCGGCGGCTCGCGGTCCGACCTGGCGTCGCTGCCCATTTTGCGCGGCCTGGCGGCGATGCTGATCGGCTATGGCCTGCTGTCGCTTGGACCGGGGGACTGGAGAAGCGTCAGGGTGCCGGTGCTGCTGCTGGCGGGCGCCGCGCTCTGGATGATCATCCAGCTCATTCCGCTGCCGCACGACTGGTGGGCCGCGCTGCCGCGCCGCGAGGTGATCGCGAAGCTCGATGCGATGCTCGGTTATCCCGATCTGTCGCGCCCGATCAGCTTTGCGCCGTCGATGACCTGGAACAGCCTGCTTTCGCTCACGGTTCCCGTTTGCGCGCTGGTGCTTGCCGGGGCGCTGACCTTCGCCGAGCTTCGCGATGCGCTCAAATATGTGGTCGGCATCGCGCTGATCAGCGTCGCGATAGGCGTCCTGCAGAAAATGGGCGGGGCGGGGTCGCCCGCCTATCTCTACCGCATCACCAACGTCGATTCGATGGTCGGCCTGTTTGCCAACCGCAACCACAGCGCCACGTTTCTTGCGGCGATCCTCGTCATCACGGCCATGTTCCTGCGCGACGAACTGCTCAAGCGGAAACGCAAGGCGATGGTCATCATCGGCCTGGGGGCCGCGATCGCGCTGTTCGTGACCATCATCCTGACCACGGGATCGCGCGCCGGCCTTCTGGTCGGCGGCATCGCATTCCTTACGACGCACTATATGGTGTGGTCGGCGCAGCGCAAACAGCGCGGCCAGGCCGCGCCCAAGGCGCGCGGAACGCGCCGCGAACCGGCGGCGCTCACGATCGCGAAGCTCGCCGCGCCGTGGGTGCTGCTGCTGTTCGTCGCGGGACTGTTCCTCGCCTCGAACCAGATGAATTCGCTGAGCCGGCTCGCCGACCTGTCGGTCGCCGCCGACATGCGCACGCAGGCCGGTCCGGTCGTTCTGAATATGGCGGATCGTTTCTGGTTGTGGGGCAGCGGCTTCGGGTCGTTCCGCTGGATCTTCCTGATGTTCGAGCCCGACGCGATGCTGGGCTTCCAATATTTCAACAATGCCCACAACGACTGGCTTGAACTGCTGATCACCGGGGGGCTGCCGGCGGTGCTGCTGCTGGCCGCGGGACTGGTGTGGACCGCGCTGCAGTTTCGCGGCCATGGCGGATGGCGGACGCTGGACCGCCGCGGCGACGTTCGTCTGCCGATCGCCGTCGTGCTCCTGATCTTCGCGATTGCAAGTATTGTCGATTATCCGCTGCGCGTCCCGTCGTTGCAGGCATTTGTCGCAATTCTGCTGGTATTGCTGGTGAAATTCCGGGTATCGACCGGATCGGCCGAATAGTCCGGAGAAGACGGCCGACCGGAATATCGGCCGAGGTGCGTGGCGCGCTGAAAAGCGGGCCGGAAATGAGGATTTTATGCGTCTGGTTCGTCCTGTCATCCTGTTCGCCGCGCTCCTGCTGGGGGCCTGTGTGAAAGCGCCGCTACCCGTCGCGTCGAATCCGAGTTTCAATATCACGCAGCTTCCCTCGCTTCCCGAACCCGAGGGCGGCGACGTCGTGCGATCGACGCGCCTGTCCTTCATCGGCCCGTTCAGCGAGCTGCGCGTCGAAGTCTTCGGCGTTCCCGACATGCAGCGCGACATCATGACCGACGGCGAAGGCAATTTCTCCTTTCCGCTGGTCGGAACCGTGGCGGCCGCCGGCAAGACCCCGTCGGCGATCGCCGAGGACATCACGCAGAAGCTGCGCGGCCGCTACGTTCGCGATCCCCAGGTCACGGTGAACTTCAAATCGTCGGTCAATCCGCTCGCGCTCCAGTCGCTTTCGGTCGCGGTCGACGGGCAGGTGCAAAAGCCCGGCAGCTATCCCGTCGTGGGCCGCGTGACCCTGATGCGCGCCGTGGCGCTCGCCGGCGGCCTGACCGAATATGCGAAGCTCGACGACGTGCTCGTGTTCCGCGAGGTCGGCGGTCAGAAGTTCGTCGGCGTCTATAATCTGGGCGCGATCCGCCGCGGCAATTATGCCGACCCCGAAATCTTCCCGAACGATGTGGTCGTGGTCGGCGATTCGCCGCAGCGCCGCATGTTCAAGGATATTCTGCAGGCCTCGCCGCTGTTGACGACGCCGCTGATCATCCTCGGCAACAATCTGTAGAGCAGGGCAATAATCGGAATGACCGAAGCGATCAGATCTGCGGACGGCGCCGCGCCGCGCGATGTCGTGCTCAATTCCATCGAGGCGACGGAAGAGCGGGGCCTGTTCGATCCGCACCTTTTGGAATCGGCTTACATTGCGCTGATGAACCACCGTTATTGGGTGTTGGGGACGATCGCGGGCTGCCTGCTGTTCGGGCTGCTCGCCACCTTTTTGATGACGCCGCTCTATACGTCGACCTCACGGATCGAAATTCTTCCCGACAGTCCGGTGGAGACATCGGTCGAGGGCGCGCGCGAGAAGATGCTTTCGAACGAAGTCGCCTTCTACAACACGCAATATTCGCTGCTGGAATCGCGTTCGCTCGCGGAGCGTGTCGTTCGCGCCGGCAATCTGCTGTCGGACAAGGCGTTCACGGCAGCCTATGAGTTGGAGAGCGAAGCCGACGGCGAGCGACCGACGAGCCAGAGCCGACAGGCGGCGACCGACCGCGCCGTGGCCATCCTGCTGGACAATGTCTCGATCAATCCGGTGCGCACGTCCAGCCTGGTCGACATCAGTTTCTCGACGCCTTCGAACGCCCTGTCGGCAAAGCTCGCCGATCTCTGGGTGAAGCAGTTCATGCAGGCGAACACCGATCGCCGTTTTGCGGCGACGTCGGACGCCCGGCGCTTTCTCGAGCGCCGCATCGGCGAACTGCGCCGCAATGTCGAGGAATCCGAACGCTCGCTCATCAACTATGCGACGACCAACGACATCGTGACGATTTCGTCGCAAACCGACGCGACCGGCAAGACGCGGGTCGACAAGACGCTGACGAGCAGCCAGATCGAAGAGATCAACAAGGCGCTTAGCGAAGCGCGCGCAGCCCGGATCGCCGCCGAGAGCGACCTTGCGAACACCGCATCGGGACCCGGGTCGACGAACGTCGTCGCCATCAACGCGCTCCGCCAGAAGCGCGCCGAGGTCGCCGCCGAGCTCGCCAATCTTCGCACCACCTTCGAGGACGACTATCCGCAGATTCAGGCGCTGAAGGCGCAGCTCGCCGAGCTCGACCGCAGCCTGTCGACCGAATCGACGCGGTCGCGGCAGGGCAATCGCGAGGCCTATGACAGCGCATCGAAGCGCGAGCGCCAATTGCAGGCCGAACTCGATCGGCTGGTCGGCGAATATGGCGCGCAGCAGCGGCGTTCGATCGAATATGCGATCCTTCAGCGCGAGGTCGATACCAATCGTCAGCTCTATGACGGTCTGTTGCAGCGCTATAAGGAAATCGGCGCGGCCGGCGTCGGCACGAACAATGTTTCGGTCGTCGAGCAGCCGCGCCCGGCGCGCATTCCCAGCAGCCCGCGCCTGATCCTCAACATGGCGCTGGCCTTGCTCGCGGGTATCGGTCTTTCGGCGCTGCTCGTCTTCCTGCTCGAACAGCTCGACCGCTCAATCCGCGATCCCGCCGACGTGGCGCGCCGCTTCGGCATGCCGCTGCTCGGCGCGATCCCGCTGGTCGATGAGGATAATTTCCTCGGCACGCTCACCGACAAGAAGTCGGTGCTCTACGAAGCCTATCTGTCGCTTCAGACCAACCTGTCCTTCCTGACCGATCATGGCGCGCCGCGCAGCCTGATGATCACCTCGACCCGGCCGGGCGAGGGGAAGAGCAGCTCGTCGATCAGCCTTGCGACCGTGCTGACCGGGATCGGCAAGTCGGTATTGCTCATCGATGGCGACATCCGCAGCCCCTCCGTGCATGAGCGGCTGGGGATGCCGAACAAGCGCGGGCTCAGCAATTTCCTTGCCGGTGATGACGATCTGAGCGACGTCATTTCCACGGTGCCCGAATTCGGTTTTCATATTCTGTCCGCCGGTCCGATGGCGCCCAACGCCGCCGAATTGTTCAGCTCCGATCGTTTCGATCGGCTGATTCAGAGCCAATTGCAGCGGTTCGATCACGTCATCATCGATGCGCCGCCGGTGCTGGGGCTCGCCGACGCACCCTTGCTGGCGCGCAAGGTCGAAGGCGTGATCTTCACGGTTCAGGCCAACGGCACGACCATCCGCGCGATCCGCATTGCGCTGACCCGTATGCGCATGTCGGGCGCGCGCCTGTTCGGTGCCATTGTCACCAAGATCGGCAGGAAGAACGAGCTCTACGGCTATGGTTACGGCGACGGCTATGGTTACGGCTATGGCGCTTCGTCGGATAAAGAAGCCTGACGGACCATGCAAAACGAGAGTCCGGGCGTATGAGGATCGTCCTCCGAACCGTTGTTCTGTTGTTCAGCCTGCTTTTCGCGGCGTTCGTCGGCGTCTCGACCTTTGTGATCGGGAACCAGGTGAAGGCGCCGCCCCTGGCGACCGCTGTCGCATGGCCCATCGCGACGCTGGCGCCCGCGAATGACGCCTATAACGGCTATTCGGCCCGGCTGTCGCGCAACCCGGCAGCGCGCGTCACCACAGCCGAACGAAAAAATGCGCTGACGACCTATTTGAGCGAGCCCTTGTCGGTGCCGGGGCTGGCGTTGCTGGAGACGTCGCGCCTCGTCGCCAACCCTGCGACGAATTTCGCCTATCTCCGGACGGTAAGCGAGCTCAGTCGGCGGACCACCTATGTCAACCGGCGTCTTGCGGAAACCTATGGCCGTCAGGGCGATACCGTGCATATGTTTCGCTGGCTGTCGCGCACGGCAAAGACCAACCGCGACTTCGAACGCGCCTATGTCGCCAGCCTGGCGGCGTCGCTCTCGCTGCGCGGCGCGGTTGAGGGGATCACGCCGCTGGTCGGCGAAGATCCCCCGTGGCGCGAAGAGTTCTGGCGTCTCGCAGTCAGGAATACCCCGGCGCTCGACCGTGCGGCGGCCATTCGAAAGAATCTCATTCGCGCGCCGTGGCGGCAGACACGGATCGACCAGGACGAACAATGGCTGCTTGCGGCGCTTGCCGCCGCGGGGCGCTTCGATACCGCGCTCGACCTCGCGTCGGCGCTGGCGTCGGCCAATCATATCCGCAGCTTTGCACCGCAGGGGCAGTTGGTGAGGAACGACCGCTTCCGCGCGCAGTCGCGGCTGGAGCCGTTCGACTGGCGGCTGAGCCGCAGCAGCGACATCGTTTCGGCGATTTATCCCAAGGAGCCGGGGCTTTCCGTGGGGGCGATCACCGGGTCGTCGGGCACCGCCGCGCAGCAACTCATCCAATTGACGCCGGGCGCCTATTCGCTCGCCTGGTCGATCAGCGCTTTCGAGAAATGGGGGGCGCATCAGGTCGCAGTCCGGCTTCGCTGCGCCGAAACCGGCGTTGCTGCGGCTCCGATCGATCCGGTTTTCCTCGACGACAAGGCGGGGAATGTGCGCGTCACCGTCCCGGCGGGTGATTGCGGCTGGTATTGGCTGTCGCTCGATATCGCCGTGCCCGACGACGGGTCGGGAATGGACATCGTCGTCAACCGCCTGTCGCTGGCCGCGGCGGCATCGGGCAGCGAGGCACCGGCGGCGACGGTCCCGACGGCCGCCAAGCCGGCGATCGTGGCGCCGTGACGATGCGCCGCGTCTTCGTCACCGGAACCGCCGGTTTCATCGGCTATCATCTGGCGCAACTGCTGCTGGACGATGGTTTCGAGGTCGTCGGGTTCGACGGCATGACCGATTATTATGACGTCGCGCTCAAGCGCGAGCGGCACCGTCTGCTCGCCGAGCATCCGAATTTTCGCGCCGTCGAAGCGATGCTCGAGGACCGCGAGGCCCTCGACCGCGCGGTCGATGACTTCGGGCCAGAGGCGATCGTGCATCTGGCGGGGCAGGCGGGGGTGCGCTATTCGCTCGAGGCGCCGCGATCCTATATCGACGCCAATGTCGTCGGCTCGTTCAACCTGATCGAGGCAGCGCGGCGCGTGGGGGCCGGGCATCTGCTGCTGGCCTCGACCTCCTCCATCTACGGCGCCAACGAGACGATGCCGTTCGTCGAGACCGACAAGGCGGATACCCAGCTTACCGTCTATGCCGCAACGAAAAAGGCGATGGAATCGCTGGCGCATTCCTATGCCCATTTGTGGAATCTGCCGACGACCGCGTTCCGCTTCTTCACCGTCTATGGACCGTGGGGGCGTCCCGACATGGCCTTGTTCAAATTCGTCGACGCGATTTTGAACGACCGGCCGATCGACCTCTACAATCGCGGCGACATGTACCGCGACTTCACCTATGTCGGCGATCTTGTCCGGGCGATCCGGCTGCTCATCGACGTGGCGCCGCAGCGCCCGGCCTCGGCAGCGGAGATCGCCGAAGGCGACAGCCTGTCGCCGGTCGCGCCCTATCGGACGGTCAACATCGGCAACAGCGACAAGGTCAGCCTGGCGCGGTTCGTCGAGGCGGTCGAGCAGGCGACGGGCATCGTCGCGCAGAAGAACCTGCTGCCGATGCAAAAGGGCGATGTGCCCGCGACCTGGGCCAATGCCGAACTACTGCAGCGCCTGACCGGCTATCGTCCCGATACCGACGTTCGCGACGGCGTCGCCCGGTTCGTGGACTGGTATCGGGATTATTATGGAAAATAGCCCGGGCGCAGGGAGCCAGTTAGCCGGTCGGGCGTTTGCAGCGGCGACCCGGTTTCATCCCGGCTATCCCGCAAGCGCGTCCCCGGAATGTCGCACAGGCGTGCTATTGGAAGATTGCGAGCAAAATTAGGAAGAACGGATGTTGGAGAATAGCAGCATACTCATCACGGGCGGGACGGGTTCGTTTGGAAACACCTTTATCCCGATGACGCTCGAACGCTACAACCCGCGCCGGATCATCGTCTTTTCCCGCGACGAGATGAAGCAGTGGGACATGGCGAAGAAATACACCGACGACCCGCGCGTGCGCTTTTTCATCGGCGACGTTCGCGATCGCGAGCGGCTCTATCGCGCGCTCGACGGTGTCGATTATGTCGTCCATGCGGCGGCGACGAAGATCGTTCCGACCGCCGAATATAACCCGTTCGAATGCGTGAAGACCAATGTCATGGGCGCGATGAACCTGATCGACGCCTGCATCGACCGCGGCGTGAAGCGCGTCGTCGCGCTGTCGACCGACAAGGCGAGCAGCCCGATCAACCTCTATGGCGCCACCAAGCTCGCCTCGGACAAGCTCTTCGTTGCGGGCAACAGCTATTCGGGCGCGCACGACACGCGCTTCGCGGTCGTGCGCTATGGCAATGTGATGGGATCGCGCGGCTCGGTCATTCCCTTTTTCCTGTCGATCCGCGACAAGGGCGTGCTCCCGATCACCGACGCGCGCATGACGCGCTTCATGATCTCGCTCGAACAGGGCGTGGAACTCGTCTGGCACGCCTTCGCCGACATGGAAGGCGGCGAAATCTATGTGAAGAAGATCCCGTCGATGAAGGTCACTGACCTTGCGCGCGTCGTCGCGCCGGAGGCCACGCACGACATCATCGGCATCCGTCCCGGCGAAAAGCTGCACGAGCAGATGATCAGCGCCGAAGACGCTTATTACACCTATGAATATCCCGAGCATTTCAAGATATTGCCGACGATCAACGACTGGGCGACCTGCCCCAAGCGGATCAAGGACGGCACCAAGGTGCCCGAGGGCTTCGTCTATGCCAGCGACAATAATGGCGAATGGATGAGCGACGATGCGCTGCGCGACTGGCTCGACGTCAATCGTGAGAAGATCGGCGCGATCTGATGAAGCCGATTCCCTATGGCCGGCAGGATATAAACGACGAGGATGTCGCGGCGGTCGCCGAGGTTCTGCGGTCCGATTTCCTGACGCAGGGGCCCGCGGTTCCGCGGTTCGAGGCCGCGGTGGCGGGGCATTGCGGCGCGCGCCACGCGCTGGCGATGAACAGCGCGACCTCCGCGCTCCACGCCGCCTGCCTCGCGCTCGGCCTCGGCCCCGGCGACTGGCTGTGGACGACGCCGGTCACCTTCGTCGCGTCGGCCAATTGCGCGCTCTATTGCGGGGCGGCGGTCGATTTCGTCGACATCGATCCCCGGACCTATAATCTGTCGCCCGACGCGTTGGCCGCCAAGCTGGAGGCGGCCGAGCGCGAGGGGCGGCTGCCGAAGATCGTCGTCGCGGTCCATCTGTGCGGGCAGCCGTGCGACATGCGGCGCCTGAAAGCGCTGGCCGACCGCTACGGGTTCGCGCTGATCGAGGATGCGTCGCACGCGATCGGCGGCTCCTATCTGGGCGAACCGATCGGCAATGGCCGGTACAGCGACATCACCATCTTCAGCTTTCACCCGGTCAAGATCATCACCTCGGCCGAGGGCGGCATGGCGCTGACCAACGACGACGGGCTGGCGGAGCGGATGAATCTGGTCCGATCGCACGGCATCACGCGCGATCCCGATCTGATGACGCACGAACCCGACGGGGGATGGTATTATCAGCAGGTCATGCTCGGCTATAATTACCGCATGACCGACATGCAGGCCGCGCTGGGGCATTCGCAGATGGCGCGGATCGAGGGCTTCATCGCGCGGCGACGCGAGCTTGCGCGCCGCTACGATGCCATGCTCGCGCATCTGCCGCTCACCTTGCCGTGGCAGCATCCCGACGGGCATTCGGGGCTCCACCTCTATGTCGTCCGCCTGCAGCTCGACCGGATCGGCCGTTCGCATCGCGATGTATTCGATGCGCTTCGCGCGCGCGGGATATTGGTCAATCTCCACTATATCCCGATCTATCGCCAGCCGCATTACGCGACCTTCGGCCATGACCCCGCCGATTTCCCGGAGGCGGAGGCCTATTATCGCGAGGCGATCAGCATTCCGATGTTCCACGCCATGACCGATGCCGAACAGGCGCGGGTCGTCGAAGCGATCGAGGCCGTGCTCGCGTGAATGTCGCGATCATTCCCGCACGCGGCGGCAGCAAGCGCATCCCGCGCAAGAATATCCGCCCCTTTCACGGCAAGCCGATCATCGGCTGGTCGATCGAGGCGGCGCGCGAAAGCGGCTGTTTCGAACGGGTAATCGTGTCGACCGACGACGCCGAAATCGCCGGGGTTGCAAGGGAATTCGGGGCCGAGACCCCGTTTGTGCGCCCCGCAGACCTGGCCGACGACATCGCGCCGACGGGGGTGGTGATGGCCCATGCCGTCGACTGGTGCCGCGATGCCGGGCTGGCGGTGGAGCGCGCGTGCTGCCTCTATGCGACCGCGCCGTTCGTGACCGCCGCGCTGATCCGCGACGGGCTTGCGCGGCTCGACGGCGCCGATGCCGACTATGCCGTCTCGGCGACGAGCTTTCCTTTTCCGATCCAGCGCGCGTGCCGGATCCGCGACGGCCGGCTGGAGATGATCGACCCGGCCAACTATCTCGTCCGGTCGCAGGACCTGGAGGAGGCGTTTCACGATGCCGGCCAGCTTTACTGGGGCCGCGCCGATGCCTGGAGCGAGGGACGGCCCATCTTCGGCGAACGCACCGTGCCCGTGCTGATGCCGCGCCACCGCGTGCAGGACATCGACACGCCGGAGGATTGGCGCCGCGCCGAATTGCTGTTCGGCCTGCTGATGGACGCGGGCGAAGGGTGATCGCGGCCGCGCCATGACCATCCTGTTCCGAACCGATGCGTCGACCGAGATCGGCACCGGTCATGTCATGCGCTGCCTGACGCTGGCCGACGCGCTGGCGGGCGAAGGGGCGTCGGCGCATTTCCTGTGTCGGGCGCATCCGGGCCATCTCGCGGCGCTGATCGAGCGGCGCGGGCATGGCGTGACCTTGCTGGCGGCGGCGGGGGAGGGCGATGCGGCGGATGGCCGGCTCGCCCATTCGGCGTGGCTGGGGAGCAGCGTCGCGGCCGACATCGCCGAGGCGCTGAAGGCCGCCGATGATGTCCGGCCCGACTGGGTGGTCGTCGATCATTATGCGCTCGACGCCGAATGGGAAACCGCGATGCGTCGCGCCGGCGCGCGCATCCTGGCGATCGACGATCTGGCCGACCGGGCGCATGATTGCGATGTGCTGCTCGACCAGAATCTCGGCCGCTCGGCGCAGGATTATGCGCCGCTCGTTCCCGCCGATGCCGTGGTGCTCGCGGGGCCGGCCTATGCGCTTTTGCGCGACCAGTTCGGCGCGGCGCGCGCATCGAGCCTGCTCCGGCGGCAGGATGGGGCGCTGCGGACGGTCCTCGTCAACCTCGGCGGCGTCGATCGCGACGATGCGACATCGGCCGTGCTGTCGGCGCTTGCCGCCGCGAACGGCGCCGCGTCGCTGCGCGTGCGCGTCGTCCTGGGCGCCAGCGCGCTGTGGGGCGAGCGCGTGCGGGCGCTCGCGGCGACCCTGCCGTTCGAGGCGCAGGTGATGCAGGGAATCGACGACATGGCGGCCGAGATGGCCGCCGCCGATCTGGCCATCGGCGCGGCTGGCAGCACCTCGTGGGAACGCTGCGCGCTCGGGCTGCCGACCGTGATGCTCGTGCTCGCGGACAATCAGCGCGCCATTGCCGCCGCGCTGGACGCCGCCGGATGCGCGATTAATCTCGGCGACCCTTTCGCGGCGGGCTTTCCCGCGATATTGGCGCGAACGGTCGACGATCTTGCCGGCGACGCCGATCGCGTCATCGCCATGTCGGGCAGGGCCGCTGCGACCATCGACGGCAACGGCTGCGCGCGGGTGGTTGCCGCCATGACGGGACGGAAGGGCCGCTAGATGAAGATCAGCATTGTCTGCAGTTCGCCCGATCACCCGGTGAACCCCTATCTTGCGCGGTGGATCGAGGCGCATTCGCAGGCGCACGAGATTGCGTTGGCGCGCAGCGTCAAGGAGTTGGACGGCGGAGACATTCTCTTCCTCATCTCCTGCAGCGAACTCGTCGGAGCGGCGGTTCGCGCGCGTTTTGCCGCGACGCTGGTGATCCACGCGAGCGCCTTGCCGCTGGGACGCGGATGGAGCCCGCATATCTGGCAGATATTGGAGGGGCGCGAGCAGATCACCGTCACCCTGCTCGAAGCCGAGGACAAGGTGGACAGCGGGGCGATCTGGCACCAGGCGGTCTGCGACATTCCACGCCACGCCTTGTGGGACGAGATCAACCATGCCATCTTCGAGGCGGAGTTAGGCCTCATGGACTTTGCCGTCCGCAATTTCGGAAGCCGCCAGCCGGTCGAGCAGGATGATACGGTGGTTCCCACCTATTATCCGCGCCGGGGCCCCGCCGACGGTGCGCTCGACCCCGATCGGACGCTCGCCGAGCAGTTCGACCTCATCCGGGTCAGCGACCCCGATCGCTATCCGGCGTTTTTCGACCTGTTCGGGCACCGCTATCGCATCAGAATCGAAAAGGTAGAGCAGTAAATGACCAACGCGATCACCATCGCCGGGCGGCAGATCGGAGCCGGTTTTCCGCCCTATATCATCGCCGAAATGTCGGCGAACCATAATGGCAACCTCGACACCGCGCGCGAGATCATCGATCGTGCGAAAGCGGCGGGAGCCGACGCGATCAAGATTCAGACCTATACTCCCGATACGCTGACGCTGAAATCCGACCTGCCCGATTTCCAGATCACCGACGGCCTCTGGGAAGGGCGGACGCTCTATGATCTCTACCAATGGGCCCACACGCCGTGGGATTGGCACAAGCCGATGTTCGATCATGCGCGGCAGGCGGGCATCACGATTTTCAGCAGCCCGTTCGACACGACCGCGGTCGACCTGCTCGAGGATCTGAACGCACCCGCGTACAAGATCGCATCGTTCGAGGCCGTCGACCTTGCGCTCATCCGCTATACCGCCGCCACCGGCAAGCCGATGATCATCTCGACGGGGATGGCCGATCTGGACGAGATCGGCGAAGCGATCGCCGCGGCGCGCGACGGCGGCTGCAAGGAGCTCGCCATCCTGCACTGCGTCAGCGGCTATCCCGCGCCGGCCGAGGATTATAATCTGCGCACGCTGGCCGACATGGCCGACCGCTTCGGCATCGTCACCGGCCTGTCCGACCATACGCTCGACAATGTCACCGCAGTCGCCAGCGTGGCGCTCGGCGCGGCGCTGATCGAAAAGCATTTCACGCTCGACCGTGCGGGCGGCGGCCCCGACGACAGCTTCTCGCTCGAACCCGCGCAACTCGAAGCGCTCTGCCGCGACAGCCGCACGGTGTGGCAGGCGATGGGGCAGGTCGATTACGGCCGCAAGTCGAGCGAGATCGGCAATGTGAAATTCCGCCGTTCGCTCTATTTCGTAAAGGATATGAAGGCGGGCGAGGTCGTCACCGCCGACGCCGTCCGCAGCGTGCGCCCGGGCTATGGCATCGCGCCGCGCTATCTCGACCAGATCGTTGGAACCACGCTGCGACGCGACGTCGCCGCCTGCACGCCTGTAGTGATGGATGACCTCGCGGTTTCAGTCCTTTCGCAGGCTTGACGCGCCGGCGATAGGCCGCGCCTCGGAGGAGCCGCTCAACCTGCGCCTGTCGGGCGCGGTCAGCATGGTGCTGCGCGCGCTGCTGCTGGCCGGCAAATTCCTGTTCATGGTCGCGCTCGCCAAATGGACGACTCCCGCGACCGTCGGCGTCTATGCGCTGGTGCTGACCGTCGCGACGGTGCTCGTCTATCTGATCGGGGTCGAGCTGCACAGCTACACCACGCGCGAAGTCGTCGCGTGCGAGGATCGCGGCGAACAGGCATGTCATTTGCAAAGCCATTTCCGCATCGTCCTGCTGATGTATGCCCTGTCGCTGCCGATTGCCTATGGGATCTTCGTGTGGACCGGCATCGCCGGGCATTTTTCCTTCACGCTGTTCGCGCTCGTCCTGCTCGGCGAGGCGCTGTGCCAGGAACTCGGGCGCTATCTGATCGTCCTGTCAAAGCCGGTGGCGAGCAATTTCCTGCAATTGGTGCGAAGCGCCGCGTGGATGCCTGTCGCGGTGGTGCTGATCGCGCGCGCTCCCGCCGGGCTGTCGGCGCCGGTCGACATGATACTGACCTGTTGGGCGATCGGCACCGCGATCGCGGTCGCTTTCGGCCTGTGGCACGTCCGGGCGCTGCTGTGGCCGCTGCAACCGTTCAGCGCCGATTGGGGACGGCGCGCCTTTGGCAGCGCGCGGCATTATTTCGCGGTTGCGCTGCTCACCCAGGTGCAAAGCTATGCCGATCGCTTCATCGTCCAGTTCCACCTGGGCGAGGCGCAGGTCGGGCTGCTGTCCTTTTACCAGAGTTTCGCCAACACGCTGCTCACCTTCGTCCAGACGGGGGTGGTCGCGATCCTGCTGCCGCGCCTGCTGCATGCGGTGCGCCATTCGGATGCGCCCGCCGCCGCCTTTATCCGCCGCCGCATGTGGCAGGGGTCGGTCGGGCTGGCGCTGGTGATCTCGCTGGGGCTGATTGCGCTCATGCCGCTGTTGCTCGATCAGCTCCACCGGCCCGAATATGCGGCGATCCTGCCGATCTTCTATGGCCTGCTGCTCGGCAATCTGCTGATGGTGGCGGGACTGGTGCCGCACTTCCAGCTTTATGCCAAACGGCGCGACGCCCTGTTGATGCGCATCTCGGTGATCACCACGCCGTGCGCGGTGGCGGCCAATCTGGTCGCGGTGCCGATGTTCGGCCTGCCGGGAGCGGTCACGGTGTTCGCGGCGACCGCGGCGGTGCAACTGGCGCTGAAAAGCTATTTCGCGCGGCAGGCGATGGCGCAGGGGAAGGAAGTCCGATGCTGAGATCGATCGTCACGGGGCCGCCCTTTTCATGGGTCAGCGGCGGACTGGACCTGTTCGATCATTATTGGACGGCGTGGCGCACCTATTGCCGGATACGCGCCTGGTTCCCCGCCTCGCGCGACCTGTCCTTCTCGCTGTCGACCAAGTTCAAATATCGCGAGAATATCCGCATCGGCGACCATGTGCGGATCGGGCCGGGCGTGATCGTCGGCGCTCATGCGCCGGTGGTGATGGAGGATTATGTCCGCATCTCGCAACATGCGACGATCGAGACGGCGGGGCTCGACCTGAACCAGCCGCTGCCCTATCCGCACGTCTCGCGGCCGATCGTGCTGAAGCGAGGGGCCTGGATCGGCGCCGGGGCAATGGTGCTCGGCGGGGTGACGGTCGGCGAGAATGCGGTGATCGGCGCGGGCGTGATCGTGACGCGCGACGTTCCCCCCGGCGCGATCCTCGTCGGTCAGGCGCCGCGCCAGCTCGACCGGCGCGTCGGGGGTTGAGCCGTGAACGGACGCGAATGCGGCCCTGTGCCTTGCGCGGCGGCTGTGCTAACGCGGCCCCGATGCGCCGCGCCCAAAGGAAAGTTTGAAAGGAGCCCGCGATGACAGCGTCTTATGTCATGCGCCGCCGTGCGCCGCTTTACATCCACGCCTTTCACGAGGTGCAGCAGCGAATCCGCCCGTCGCGGTGGCGCCGCCGGCTGGCGGCATGGGTCGCCGCGACGCGGCCGCGCGCCGACCGGACCGGCGAGGCGAGCGACGTGGCGGCGCTCGATGCCGATGGGTTTGCGATGCTCGACGGCCTCGTCGACCGGGCGTGGGTCGAAGAGCTGCGCGCGACGCTGGAGCAGCGGCAGTGCCGCGACCGCTGGCGCCCCGAACTGGGGCGCTTCGGCCACAACGCGATCCCGGCGCAGACGCATGTCGCCGACATCGACGACATCATCGACATTCCCGAGGTGCTGGAAATCGCCAATCATCCGCGCGTGATCGGCGCGGTCAGCAGCTATTTCGGCTGTATGCCGACGATCGACAGCATCAAGGCCTGGTGGTCGCTGCCGGGCCACGACGAGGCGGAGAACGAGCAATATTTTCACCGCGACAATGACTCGATCCGCTTTCTGAAACTGTTCATCTATCTGACCGATGTCGAGGAGGATTGCGGGCCGCACACCTTCGTCCGGCACACCCACGATCGCGACGGATGCCTCGAACGCCGCCGCTATCAGGACGAGGAGGTCGAGGCCGCCTTCGGCGCCGAAAGCGTCCATCGTTTCACCGGCGCCGCGGGCACCGCCTTCCTCGAAGACACTTATGGCCTGCACAAGGGGCAATTGCCGACCGGCCGCCGACGCCTGCTTCTCCAGGTGCGCTATTCGGTGGTGCCGTCGATCTTCATGTCGCGCAAGCGGTGGAGATTGCGGGATGTATCGATGATCCCAAAATATCTCGATAAATATATAAACAGAAACCTGTTTGTCACGGGACGATGATGCAAAAAAAGAAGAGTTTCCTTGATCGGGCATCCATCCCCGCCTTGTTTTTTGTCCTTGCGGCGTTGTATCTATCGAACGTCATCGGCAACCGGAATTTTTATGGATTTTCAATACTGACGATCCCCGCTGCGGCAATTGCGTTTGTCATTATGGCGTCGAGGTTTAAGAGAACGAATGCTGCATTGGCGCCCGCGCTGGTTTTTTCCTGCTCCTGGTTGATCGCCTTCTATCTAAATAGATTTAGATACTCTGATCTCCAATATAATTGGAGCGTCACGACAGAATTATATATACTAATTGTTCCCATATTATGCTTTTTCTTAGCCTCTGGGATATGCTATTTTTTTTCCGGGTATAAAGGGCGTATTCCTGAACGCTTTCCGGGAGATCCTGATTTTGCTTCAGGGATTGCTATAATAGCTATGGCATTTATATCAATTTCTTATATTATATTGTTTTATGAATTTTACACGACGGGAATCATTCCGGCGCTTTCTTCGGATATTAGCGCCGATAGGATGTCGTATACGCTCCCGACGATTCACGTTATCAGCGAGTTTCTTTTGAAATCCGGGTGCTTTCTGGTAATATATTCTTATATTTCCCAAAGAAAACGTATTTATCTTATGTTCTCTTTGATTTCCATATTCTATTTCATTCTTACTGCTTCGAGGTCGGGGGTCATTGAGATCCTTCTTTTCTCGTCATTCGTTTATATGATGAGCAAAAATTACGGGCTTTCGTCGTTCTCGGGAAAACTGATACCCATTATTTTCTCTATTCTAATTATATTTTCAGTTCTTGGAAATGTTAGGGAAGGGTCTGATTTCAGCATCGATGAATATGCGCAATCCAGAATATCTAATAGCACGATGAGTTGGTTCTATTCATATTTTGCAGTGAATATGGATAATCTAGCTTTGGAAATGGATTATGGATCACCTAACTATAATCCATCAAACACTCTCAGTCTTTTCATTGAGGTTTTTCAGCTAGATAAGACTCTGTCATGGTATGATCCGAGCTATGATTACATTGGCCGCCTGAATCTGGGCACCGGGGTCCGGGGATTTGTCAATGACTGGGGTAATTTGGGTGCGGCTATTGCGCTGTTTGTAATGTTTTTTATAATATCCAAGCTATACTCATCGAGATTTAAGAGCGGAATAGAAGTGCCATTTAAGGCCTACATACTTGTGGGATGCTTTATGATGGCCTTAACCAATCGGTTCTTGGAGATTATTCCTTTCGCTATGTTGCTGACATTCTACTTGATGGATCGCTTCGGCTATCGGGCAATCCGGGCAATCGGAGCCCGATGAACGTCCTGATCCTCTCCAACGGCGCCCCCGGCTATTACCGCTTCTTCAATGCCATGGCCCGCCATCTGGCGGGGCAGGGGCATGGGGTCGAGGTTGCGGTCGATTGTCCCTATTCGCGCGCGGCAAACCGGCTCGACGCGCTCGGCGCGCCGGTGCACGATTTCGCCGCCTTCTTCGCGGGGTTCGACGAGGATCCCGCGCGGGCGCTGGCCGACTATGCCGACGAACCGCTGAACGCCGCGCTCCTCTCCGATGTCGAGCGGGCGGAAGTCTATGGCATCGGCGGCGCGCGGCCGGAGGGCTATTACCGCCGCTTGCAGGCGGCGCTGCTGCGCTATTTCGAACATCTGTTCGCCGATCGGCGGATCGACGCGGTCCTGTACGAGAATGTCTCGAACGCCTTTGCCCATTTCGCGTGGATCGTCGCGCGGCGTCGCGGCGTCGCCTATTGCGGCCTCGTCGGATCGCGGCTGCCGGGGCGCTTCGCGATCGTCTCCGACCCGCTCGGCGAACAGGCGCTCTATGCGCCGATCCTCGCCGATATCCGCGCCGGGAAGCGCGCCGTCGATCCCGCCGTCCGCGCCTGGTGCCGCGACTATCTGGACAATCTGGAGCGTATCGTTCCCGATTATATGAAATTCAACAACCTCGACAATCTCGACCTCGCCGGGCGCTATGTGAACCGATCGAAGTGGGACAAGCTGCGGCTGGCGTGGCGGCATCGCGGCGACGACCATGACCATGCCTTTCAGGTCGGCAACCCGCTGCGCCTGTCGTGGCGCATGGTCCGCCGCAATCTGGAGCGGAGGCTGCGGATCGGCGCGATCCGGCGCCACTACCGCGATCCGGTGGAGGGCGAGCGCTTTCTGCTCTATCCGCTGCATTTCCACCCGGAATCCTCGACCTCGATCCTCGCGGGAACCTATCTCGACGAATATGAGGTGATCCGGAATATCGCGTTCAGCCTGCCGCCGGGCGTGACGCTCTATGTCAAGGATCATGTCAGCGCCTATGGCTATCCGCCGCGCGCTTTCTATCGGCGGCTCGCGGCCTTGCCGAACGTGCGGCTGATCTCGCCCTTCGCGGATACCAAGGCGCTGATCCGCGCGGCGCGCGCGGTCATCACGCTGACGAGCACCGTGGGCTATGAGGCGCTGCTGCTCGGCCGCCGCGTCTTCCTCTTTGGCTCGGTTTTCTATCAGGAGCATCCTGATGTCGTGCGGATCGGCAATCCCGCCGGATTGTTCGATCTTCTGCGCCGGCATCTCGACGCGCCGACGGTCGCTGACGCCCGCTTCAACGAGGATTTCGTCGCGGCTTATTATCTGGGAACCTTTGAAGGCGTGCTCAATTTCTCGCTCGGCGACGAAGCCGCGGCGGCGCTGGCCGAACGGGTCGCGCCGCAAATCCTGCCCCGCATGGCGGAACTCGCCGCCGAAGCGAAGGCCGGCCGATGAGGCGGCATCTCGTCATCTCGGCGGTCAATCTGGTGGAGGGCGGGACGCTCACCATCCTGCGCGAAAGCCTGGCGTCGGCGGCGCGCTGCCTGGGCCCCGAATGGGATATTACCGTGCTCGTCCACGACGCGGCGCTGGTCGACGAACCGCGCGCGCGGATCGTCCCTTTTCCGAAGGCGAAAAGTTCGTGGGGGCGGCGGCTCTGGCTCGAATGGCATGGCTTTTCAAAGCCGTCGAAGGAATGGAACGCCGATCTGTGGCTGTCGCTGCACGACATCACGCCGCGCGTCACCGCGCGTCGACAGGCGCTCTATTGCCACAATCCGTCGCCCTTTTATCGCCCGAGCTGGCACGAGGCGCGGCTCGATCCGAAATTCAAGCTGTTCACGATGTTCTATCTGCGGCTCTACAAGAGCTTCATTCGCCGCAACCATATGGTGATCGTCCAGCAGCAATGGCTTCGCGATGCCTTTCGCCGCCACACCGGGCATCCGAACATCCTCGTCGCCTATCCGGGGCTGGCTCCTGCCGCGACCGCCGCCGCCGCGCCGCTGCGGCGGCCCGAACCGGGGCGGCCGCTGCGCCTGCTCTATCCGTCGCTGCCGCGCGTGTTCAAGAATATGGAAACGCCGTGCGCCGCCGTCGCAATGCTGCCGCCGGAGATCGCGGCCGACATCGATCTTCGCCTGACGCTCGACGGAACCGCCAACGCCTATGACCGCGAACTGATCGAACGCTTTGGCGGCACCCCCGGCATTTCGTTCATCGGGCGGCAGGATCGCGACGCGATGATGCGCGAGTATCGCGATTGCGACATGGTCCTCTTCCCCTCGCGCCTCGAAACCTGGGGCCTGCCGATCAGCGAAGCCAAATCCTTCGCGAAGCCGCTGCTGGTCGCGGACCTGCCCTATGCGCACGAAACGGTCGGCACCTACGCCGATGTCAGCTTTCTGCCACCGGACGACGCCGCGGCCTGGGCCGGCGCGTTCGCGGCAGCCGTCGAGGGACGCTGGACGCCCGAAGGGCAGGACGCCGCCTTGCCCGATCCGCCCTTCGCGCGCGACTGGCCGCAATTATGGGCCGAACTCGTCGATGGACTTTGACTGGAGGCCGATCCGGCGCCGGAACGAGCCGGCCGCGTGACGAGGCGCCGCGCGCCGGAGCCTTTCGGGTTGCCTCCCGGCTGGGGCGGCCCTAATAGTCCCGCCATCCGGCAGCCGGCGCTGCGTCCGCGTTCGAAGAAGTCTTTTTCTCCGTGAAAATCTCCATCATTACCGCCGTCTGGAACCGCGAGGGCACATTGGGCCACGCGATCGACAGCCTCGATGCGCAGGAGTTCCAGGCGTGGGAGCATATCGTGCAGGACGGCGGCTCGACCGACGGGACGCTCGCGCTGCTGGCCGCGCGGCCGGACCCGCGGCGCAAGGTGCTGAGCGAAAAGGACGCCGGCATCTACGACGCGCTCAACCGTGCGATGGCGCGGTGTAACGGCGATGTCATCGGCATCCTGCATTCGGACGACTTCTTTGCGGACGGCACGGTGCTGGCGCGGGTTGCGCAGCGCTTTGCGGTGGGGGACGTCGATGCCGTCTATGGCGATCTCGACTATGTTTCGGCGGCGGACAGCGCGCGGGTCGTCCGGCGCTGGACCTCGGGCGATTATCATCCGCGCAAGCTGCGCCGCGGCTGGATGCCCCCGCATCCGACGCTGTTCGTGCGCCGCGAGGTCGTCGAGCGGCTGGGCGGCTACGACACCAGCTTTCAGATCGCGGCCGATTATGAAGCGATCTTGCGCTGGTTCGGAAAGGGCCGGCTTCGCGTCGGCTATGTGCCCGACGTGCTGGTGAAGATGCGGACCGGGGGCGAGAGCAACCGATCGCTCGAACGGATTTTCCGCAAGAGCCGCGAGGATTATCGCGCCCTGGCGATGAACGGCATCGGCGCCGTCCGCGCGCTGGTCGGCAAGAATATCAGCAAGATTCCGCAATTCTTTTGATCTTTGGCAACGGGATATGACGAAAAAGAAAGCATTCATCACCGGCGTGACCGGACAAGACGGCTCGTATCTGGCGGAATTCCTGCTGGAAAAGGGATATGAGGTCCACGGGCTGAAGCGCCGCGCCTCGTCGTTCAACACGCAGCGCATCGACCATATCTATCAGGACCCGCACAGCCCGAACCCGTCGCTCCATCTGCATTACGGCGACCTCACCGACACGTCGAACCTGACGCGCATCCTGCGCGAGATCGAGCCCGACGAGGTCTATAACCTGGGCGCGCAGAGCCATGTCGCGGTCAGTTTCGAGGCACCCGAATATACCGCCGACGTCGATGCGATCGGGACGCTGCGCCTGCTCGAGGCGATCCGCTTCCTCGGCCTCGAGAAGAAGACGCGTTTCTATCAGGCGTCGACCTCCGAGCTTTACGGGCTGGTGCAGGAAATTCCGCAGCGCGAGACGACGCCCTTTCACCCGCGCTCGCCCTATGCGGTCGCGAAGCTCTATGCCTATTGGATCACGGTCAATTATCGCGAGGCCTATGGCCTCTATGCGTGCAACGGCATCCTGTTCAATCACGAGAGCCCGCGGCGCGGCGAAACCTTCGTGACGCGCAAGATCACGCGGGCGCTTGCGAATATCAGCCAGGGGCTCGAACAGTGCCTCTATATGGGCAATATCGACGCCCTGCGCGATTGGGGGCACGCCAAGGATTATGTCCGGATGCAGTGGATGATGCTGCAACAGGACACGCCCGACGATTATGTGATCGCGACGGGGCAGCAATATTCGGTGCGCCAGTTCATCGTCTGGGCGGCGGAGGAACTCGGCATCGCCCTTCGCTTTGAAGGACAGGGCCTCGAAGAGGTCGCGATCGTCGAGGCGGTGACGGGCAATATCACCACCGCGATCAAGCCGGGCGACGTGATCATGCGGATCGATCCGCGCTATTTCCGTCCGGCGGAGGTCGAAACGCTGCTCGGCGATCCCGCCAAGGCGCGCGAGAATATGGGCTGGGTGCCCGAAATCGGGACGCGCGAGATGTGCGCCGAAATGGTCGCGGTCGACCTGCAGACCGCGCGGCGCCACGCGCTGCTCAAATCGCACGGCTATGACACGCCCGTCGCGCTGGAATCGTGAGCAAGGCGATGCGCATCTATCTTGCCGGCCATCGCGGAATGGTGGGGGCGGCCATCGCCCGGAAACTGAGCGATTGCGGCGTCGAGCTGCTGACGCGGACCCATGCCGAGCTGGATCTGACCGATCAGCAGGCGGTCAAAGGCTTTTTCGAAGCCGAGCGGCCCGATGCGGTCATCTTGGCGGCGGCGAAGGTCGGCGGGATCCACGCGAACAACAGCTATCCGGCCGAGTTCATCTATGAAAATCTGATGATGGAATGCAATGTCGTCCATCAGGCCCATGCGGCCGGCGTGCGGCGGATGCTGTTCCTCGGCTCGTCGTGCATCTATCCGCGCGACGCGCCGCAGCCGATGCGCGAAGACGCGCTGCTGACCGGCACGCTGGAGGCGACGAACGAACCCTATGCGATCGCCAAGATCGCGGGGATCAAGCTATGCGAAAGCTATAATCGCCAATATGGGACCGACTATCGCGCGGTCATGCCGACCAATCTTTACGGTCCCGGCGACAATTTCCATCCCGCCAACTCGCACGTCCTGCCCGCGCTGATTCGCCGCTTCCACGAGGCGGCGGAGGCGAACGCGGACGAAGTCGTCGTCTGGGGAAGCGGAAAGCCGCGCCGCGAATTCCTGCATGTTGACGACATGGCCGATGGCGCCCTGTTCGTGTTCGACCTCGACGCAGCCGTCTATCGATCCGAAACCCAGCCGATGCTGAGCCATATCAATGTCGGTGCGGGGGAGGATATTTCGATCGCCGACCTCGCGGCGCTGGTCGCGAAAATCACGGGTTTCAAGGGCGCGATCCGCCTGGATGCCTCAAAGCCCGACGGCACGCCGCGCAAATTGATGGACGTGTCGCGCCTCGCGCGCCTGGGGTGGCGTGCCCAAATCGGTCTCGAGGAAGGGATCGTTTCGACCTATCGATGGTTTCTGCACAATCGAGACACGGTTCGGGAAGGCTGATGGCCTTTCCCGGCGGGGTTTTGACAAGCTGCATCCGATAGGGGAGAATGAAGGTGGAGATGAAGGCGATGCATCACCCCGTGCAGGAGCGGCGATCGTGGTCGGCGCTCTTTTCATCCTTTCGCGTGCAATTGCTGCTCTGCCTGTCGGTTGGGGTGCTCCTGCCGGCGATGCTCTATGTCCCCGGCGACCTGTTCGCAGCGGCGCAGAACCAGGCCGCGAAAAACACGTCGATCGCCGCGGCGATCGCGACCTTCGTCGGCGTCCTTGCGGTTCGCAAAATGGGCGAGTTTCCCGGAACGATAACGGCGAGCTATATTTTTCCGGCCTTCGCGGGCTCGTACAGTCTCGTCATGCTCGTCACCTTGCTATTGCGTGCGCCCTATAGCGGCGCGCTCCTGTCTCTGTCCTTTCTGCTCGTGCTGGGAATGCGCTTCTCGATCGACGCCATCGAACGGCGGAACGATCGCAATTTCTATTATCTGGTGCCTGGCGGTGAGATCGACCGGATACGCCGCGATATCGGCGTTCCCTATCAGATGCTGCAAACACCCGCGCTGCCGCAGGAAACCACCCACGCGATCATCGTGGCCGACCTCCGTCACGATCATGCGCCGGAATGGGAGCGGACTTTCGCAGTCGCCGCGCTCAACGGCGTCGGCGTCTATCATTACAAACAGGTATGGGAGGCGCAGACCGGCAAGGTCCGGATCGAGCATCTGTCCGAAAACAGTCTGGGGTCGCTGCTTCCGAGCAATTCCTATGCGAAGATGAAACGGGCGATCGATATTAGCTTCACGCTGGTCGCGCTGCCTCTGCTGCTGATCCCGATGGCGGTCACCGCATTGCTGATCCGGCTCGATTCCCCCGGTCCGGTATTTTTCCGTCAGGAACGGATCGGTTATCGGGGGAAGTCTTTTCGCGTGCTCAAGTTCCGCACGATGCAGGTCGCGGCGCCGAAGATCGACGCAGGCGATCAGCGCAACGCCGCGATCACCAAGGACGACGATGATCGGATCACGCGGCTCGGCCGCTTTCTGCGCCAGACGCGCATCGACGAACTACCGCAGCTTTACAATATTCTGCTCGGCGAAATGAGCTGGATCGGGCCGCGGCCCGAAGCCCGGCCGCTCTCCGAATGGTATGAAAGCGAGATTCCCTTCTATTCCTATCGCCATATCGTGCGGCCCGGCATTACGGGCTGGGCGCAGGTGAATCAGGGGCATGTCGCGGGCATTCGCGAAGTGCACGACAAGCTGCGGTTCGATTTCTATTATATCAAGAATTTCTCGATGTGGATCGACTTGCTGATCCTGTTCAAGACGGCCGTTGTCGTGGTCCGCGGCAGCGGGGCGAAATAGACGCCGCCTTCAGTCATAGCCTGCGGGATTATCCGACTGCCATTTCCATGACGAGGCGCACATCGCGTCGACATCGAGCCTGGCCGACCATCCGAGCAGGTCGATCGCCTTGCCGGTGGCGGCATAGCTGCTCGCGACGTCGCCCGGACGGCGCGGTGCGATTTCGACCGCGAGCGAATGGCCGCACGCGCGCTCGTAAGCGGCGACGAGTTCCTTCACCGTAATGCCGGTGCCCGTGCCGACGTTGATCGCCTCGCAGCCCCGCGCGGCGTCGCTGTGGTCGAGCGCGGCGAGATGGGCGTCGGCGAGGTCGACGACATGAATATAGTCGCGCTCTCCGGTGCCGTCGCGCGTGTCATAATCGTCGCCGAAGATCGCCAGCTTTTCGCGGCGCCCGATCGCGACCTGCGCGATGAAGGGCATCAGATTGTTGGGGATGCCGTCCGGATCTTCGCCGATCCGGCCCGTTTCATGCGCGCCGACCGGGTTGAAATAGCGCAGCAGGACAGCCGACGCATCGGCGGTCGCGCGCGCCCAGTCGGCGATCACCCCCTCGGCCATCGCCTTGGTGCGGCCATAGGGGTTGGTCGGTGCGATCGGGTGATTTTCGTCGAAGGGCAGATACTGCGCCTCGCCATACACCGTCGCGGACGATGAGAAGACGATGCGCCGGCACTCGGCGGCGTCCATCGCACTGAGCAGGTTCATCGTTCCGCTGACGTTGGTCTGATAATAACGCAGCGGACTATCATTCGATTCCCCGACCGCTTTCAATCCGGCGAAGTGAATCACGGCGTCCGGCGCGAAGCCGGTGACTGCGCGCGTCAGCGCTTCGGCATCACAGATGTCGGCTTCAACCAAGCTCATGTCGCGATTGGTGAGCTGGCGAACCCGTGCGAGCGCGACGGGCGAGCTGTTGCAATAATTATCGAAGACGCAGACCTCGTGACCCGAGGACAGAAGCTGGACGAGCGTGTGGCTGCCGATATAGCCCGCTCCGCCGGTTACGAAAACTTTCATACCCGCTCCTGTGCCGCCCCCTTCGCCGAAGATCAATCGCCTTCATCGATCGTCAGCTAAGGTGCGCAGGCACCGCATCGATGCTTGCAATCGCGGCGGTCGCGCTCGACATAGGGACGATGGATTTCGCGTTCGACAATAGTTTTCATGACGCCATGGCAGGCTTCTACGCTCCGGCCGAAGCCGCAAAGCCTGCGGCGCCGAAGCTGCTCGCCTTCAATCATGCGCTCGCGGGCCAGCTCGGGATCGATGATGCTGGCGCGGGCGACGAGGTGATTGCGCGTCTCTTTTCGGGGCAGGAACTGCCCGATGGTGCGAACCCCCTCGCGCTCGCTTATGCCGGGCATCAGTTCGGACATTTCTCGCCGCAACTCGGCGATGGTCGCGCGCTGCTGCTCGGCGAAATCGTTGCGCCCGACGGCGCGCGCTTCGACGTGCAGCTCAAGGGATCGGGACCGACGCCCTTTTCGCGCAATGGCGACGGCAAGGCCGCGATCGGGCCGGTGCTGCGCGAATTTCTCGTTTCCGAGGCGATGGCGGCGATGGACGTGCCGACGACGCGTGCGCTCGCCGCGGTCGCGACCGGCGATCGGGTCCAGCGCGAACGCGCGCATCCCGGCGCGGTGCTGACCCGCATCGCGAGCAGCCACATCCGTGTCGGCACCTTCCAGTTCTTCGCGGCGCATTTCGGCGCCGATCATGTCGTCCAGCTATCGGATTACAGCATCCGCCGTCATTTCCCCGACCTTGTCGAGGCGCCCAATCCGCACCTTGCCTTGCTCGACCGGGTGATCGGGCTGCAATGCGACCTCGTCGCGCATTGGCTGGGCGCCGGCTTCATTCACGGGGTGATGAATACCGACAATGTCGCGATTTCGGGCGAGACGATCGATTATGGTCCGTGCGCCTTCATGGACCGCTTTGCCGCGAACACCGTGTTCAGTTCGATCGACGCCAATGGCCGCTATGCCTATGGCCGCCAGCCACAGATCATGCACTGGAACATGGCGCGTTTCGCCGAAGCGTTGCTTCCCGCGATCCACTCGGTCGATGCCGCCGATGTCGAGACGGCGAAGGCGTTGGTGGCCGAGGTGCCAGGCCGCTTTGCCGCGGTCTGGCATGGGCGGTTGCGCAGAAAGTTGGGGTTGACCGAAGCGCAGGAGGGCGATGGCGCGCTGTTCAACGCGCTCTTCGTCGAACTCGAACGCCACCAAGTCGATTTTACTTCGTTCTTCCGCGGCCTTGCGATGATGTTGCGCGGCGATGGTTCGGAACTCGAGGGGCAATTGCCCGATGCCGAGGCGATGGTGCCGTGGATCGCCGACTGGTGGGCGCGGCTGGCGCGCGAGACCGACGCGCCGCTGAATCGCGCCGAGGCGATGGATGCGGTGAATCCGCTTTATGTTCCGCGCAACCATCTGGTCGAGGCGGCGCTGGGTGCGGCCGAGGCAGGCGATCTAACCGCCTGGCTCGAACTGCTTGAAGTTGTGCGCAATCCCTATGTCCGGCGCTCCGAATGGGCGCTGTTCGAGGGACCGGCGCCCGCCGAATTCGGTCCCTATAAAACCTTCTGCGGCACCTGACAGGCACGCGGGTTGAGTGGCTGCGCGGCAATTGCTAGGGACCGCGCCATATCCAGCAGAGGATCGTTCATTGCCCGAAGCAGAAGCGCAGCAGGCGACGCCTGTGAAGATCACGGTCGTCGGCACGGGTTATGTCGGCATATCGAATGCAGTCCTGCTCGCCCAGCGCAACCGCGTCGTCGCGCTCGATATCGACGCGCGCAAGGTCGAGATGATCAACGCGAAGACCTCGCCGATCGCCGATCCCGAGATCGAGGAGTATCTGGCGAACCGGCCGCTCGACCTCCTCGCGACGACCGACCGGGCACTTGCCTATGACGGCGCCGATTTCGTCGTCATCGCGACGCCGACCGATTACGACCCCGACACCAATTATTTCAACACGAGCACGGTCGAGGCCGTAATCGCCGATGCGTTGAAGCAGGCGCCGAACGCGCTGGTCATCGTCAAGTCGACGGTGCCGGTCGGCTTCACCGACCGGATGCGCGCCGAGACGGGATCGGACAACATCGTCTTTTCGCCCGAATTTTTGCGCGAAGGGCGCGCGCTCTACGACAACCTCCACCCGTCGCGGATCATCGTCGGCGATACCCACCCGCGCGCGGAGGCCTTCGCCCGGCTGCTGCTGGAGGCTTCGCTCAAGCCCGATGCAGCGATCCTTCACACCGGCAATACCGAGGCCGAGGCAATCAAGCTGTTCGCCAACACCTATCTCGCGATGCGCGTCGCCTTCTTCAACGAACTCGACACTTATGCCGCGACCCACGGCGTCGATTCGCGGCAGGTGATCGAAGGGGTGTGCCTCGATCCCCGGATCGGCAGCTTCTACAATAATCCGTCCTTCGGCTATGGCGGCTATTGCCTGCCCAAGGACACCAAGCAGATGCTGGCGAATTACAGGGAGGTGCCGCAGAATCTGATCGCCGCGATCGTCGCCTCGAACACGACGCGCAAGGATTTCATCGCGGCGGAGATCATCAAGCAGAACCCGCGCGTCGTCGGCATTCACCGGCTGGCGATGAAGGCGGGATCGGATAATTTCCGCGCCAGCAGCATTTTGGGGGTGATGAAGCGGGTCAAGGCCAAGGGGATCGAGGTCGTCGTCTATGAGCCACTCATCGAAGAGGATCGGCTGTTCAACTCGCGCGTCGTCCGCGATCTCGATGCCTTCAAGGCCGAGGCCGACATCATCATCGCCAATCGGGTGACCGACGAACTCGCCGATGTCGCGGACAAGGTTTACAGCCGCGACCTGTTCGGCGCCGACAGCTGACACCGCTCCCTCGAACCACCGCAACGCCGGGAACTGTCCTATTGCCGGAGAGTTGGCTTGGAAACAGGGGAGATTCGGGTTGCACAGCCACGCCTCGCGAGCCACAAACGCGCATCGGCCGGGACATGATGCGTCATATTGATAAATCTCGCGAATTTGATCCTTCGCCGCGAATGCGGCGCCGGCAGCGATTGATCCTGTCCGCGTCGCTGTTCGGGCTTGCGTGGACCGGAGCCGCCGCCGCGCAGCAGACCGATGTGGCGCCGCCCGCAGTCGTGCCGACGGTGGAGCCGCAGGCGACCGAAACCCAAAACATCGCCGCGCCGACCCCGCCGCCGCCCGAGGCGCAATTGCCCGAGGTCGCGCCGATCATCCCCGACGAGGAGTTCAAGTCCGCGATTCCGCCGATCAGCGCCGAGGACGACCCCGAGCTCGACAAGCCGCTCGAATCGATCGCGGAGTTCGAGCGTCGGCAGGCTGAGGCTGCGAAAGCCAAGGCGGCCGGAACGCCGGCCGAAACCACCGCTGGCGATGTGCCGCAGGTCGATGGCGCGCCGGTGCCGGCGCTGGCGGACGGCGACAGCGTCGAAGCCATCGGCGATGCACCGATCAGCGATGCCGAACTCGCCGCGCCGCTGCCGCCGCTGGGCAGTTTCGACGTCACGCCGGTCGAGTTCGCCGAGCCCGAGGACAAGAACGAGACGCGGACGATCCACTATGCGGTAAAGGTCAACGGCCTTGCCGCAGCCGACGATGGCACCGATGCCGATCTCGCCGACCTGTTCGACGATCTGTCGGCGCTCCACGACGGCGATGGCAAGGCCGACAATTTCGCGATGCTCCGCGCGCGCCTCAGCGCCGATTCCGAGCTGATGTCGCGCATCCTCGCCTCCGAAGGCTATTATGACGCCGTCGTCGAAACGCGCATCGATCGCGGCGAAGCCGAGGCGGGGGCCAATGGCGCGGCCGCCCGCAATCGGTCGATCACCGCGGTCATCGATGTGAAGCCCGGCGTGCGCTATACTTTCTCCGACATCGTCATCGACGCGAAGCCGACGATTCCGCCGGGACTGATCCACGACAATTTCCCGCTCGTGATCGGCGAGCCGATCGTTGCACAGCGCGTGCAGGGCGCCGAAGCGGCGATCGCGCTCAAGCTGCCGCAGGAAGGCTATCCTTTCGCCAAGATCGGGCAGCGCGATATCCTGCTCGACGGCGATACGGGGAAGGGGCTTTATACGCTCCCCGTCGACATCGGCGCACGCGGCCTCTTCGGCGGGATCGAGACGACCGGCAAGCTCGCCTTCGACGCCGAGCATGTCGATGTTCTCGCGCGCTTCAAGCGCGGCGACCTCTATGACAGCCGCAAGGTCGACGATCTGCGGCAGGCGCTCGTCGCGACCGGCCTGTTCGCGACCGTCGCGGTCGAGCCGCAGCCGACGGGCGAGAGCGCGGGCGACGACAGCGAATATGTGACCATGCTCGTCACCCAGCAGGCGGGTCCGCCGCGCACGATCGCGGCGAATGCGGGCTATGGCACGGGGCAGGGCATCCGCCTTGAGGGGAGCTGGACGCACCGCAACTTCTTCCCGCCCGAAGGCGCGCTGATCGCGCGGGCCGTGGCCGGGACGAAGGAGCAGTCGCTGGGCGTGACGATGCGCCGTTCCAATGCCGGACGCCGCGACCGGACTTTCGAGCTGATCACCGAGGCGACGCGGAGCCGCTATAATGCGTTCAACGCGATCACCGGCCGCGTTGCGGCGCGCATCAGCTATGACTCGACGCCGATCTGGCAGAAGAAGCTGACCTATGCTTTCGGCGCCGAACTGATCGCGACGCGTGAGGATGATTATGATTTTGCGCTCGGCCAGCGCGTCAATGACTTTTACACGATCGTCGGGCTGAACGGGCAGGTCGGGATCGACCGCACCGACAATTTGCTCGATCCGACCAAGGGATTCCGGCTGACCGCGCGGGTTGAACCCGAAGGCTCGCTCGCCGGCCGCTTTTCGCCCTATGCGCGGACGCAGGTCGATGCGAGCGGCTATTATCCGGTGACCGACAGCATCGTGCTCGCAGGACGGGTGCGCGTCGGCTCGATCGTCGGCGCGGCGCGCGAGCGGCTCGCGCCGTCGCGGCGCTTCTATGCCGGCGGCGGCGGGTCGGTGCGCGGCTTCGGCTATCAGGAGCTTGGTCCCAAGGACCCGAACGACGATCCGATCGGCGGGCGCAGCCTCAACGAGGCGGCGGTCGAGGCGCGCTATCGTTTCGGCAATTACGGCATCGTCGGTTTCCTCGATGCCGGCCAGGTCTATCGCGGATCGACCCCCGATTTCTCGAACCTGCGCTTCGGCGCGGGGATCGGTGGTCGCTTCTATACCAATTTCGGGCCGATGCGGCTCGACATCGCAACGCCGCTCGGCCGGCGCCCGGGCGAGGCTCGGATCACCGTCTATGTCTCGATCGGCCAGGCCTTCTGATGGCGGAGGACGCGGCCATCGCAACCGAAGGCGACACGCCGGCGGGGCCGTCGCTGGGGTTCCGGATCGCCAAGGGCGCCGGAATCGCGCTGCTGGGCCTGATCGCGCTGGTCGCGCTTTTCCTTGTCGGGCTCAACAGCGACGCCGGACGCCGCTTCGTCGCGACGCAGATCGAAAAATATGAGTTCGAGAACGGGATGAAGATCGGCATCGGCCGGCTCGACGGATCGCTGTTCGGCGAGATGGTCGTGCGCAATTTCACGCTGTCCGATCCCAAGGGGGTGTTCGTGCGTTCGCCCGAACTCCGGATCGACTGGCGGCCCCTCGCTTTTCTGTCGAACCATGTCGATGTCCGTTCGGCGACCGCGAAGACGCTGGTCGTCGAGAAATTGCCGACCTTCAAGCCGGTGCCCGACACTGGCGAGCCGCTGCTCCCCGACATCGACATCGACTTGCGGACCCTGCGCGTCGACCGGCTGATCTTCGCGCCCGCGATCACCGGCGAGCGGCAGGTCGCAACGCTGAGCGGCAAGATCGCCATTGCCGACCGCCGCGCGCAAGTCACCGCGAATGCGGAGACGATCGGGGAAAAGGCCAGGGGCGACAGGCTCGCGCTCGTCCTCGATGCGGTGCCCGACAAGAACCGCCTTGCCGCGACGCTCGACCTCAACGCGCCGCAGGGCGGCGTGCTCGCGGCGATGGGCGGGTTCACTGCGCCGCTGACCGCGAAGCTCGGCGGGCGCGGCGACTGGAAAAAATGGGACGGTTCGCTGACCGCCAACCTCGGCACCGACCCGCTTGCACGGCTGGCTCTGACGGGACGCGACGGCACGTTCGCGGTCAAGGGCACGACACAGGCATCGCGGCTGCTCGCCGAGGGGCCGGTTGCTTCGCTGCTGAGCCGCGAGACCGCGGTCGACGTCACCGCGCGGCTCGACAAGCGCAAGGCCGATCTCGATGGCCGTCTGTCGTCGGACGCTTTCCGCCTCGGCATCAGCGGCGGGGTCGATCTCGGTGAGAGTCGCTACGATGCGCTGAGCCTCGCTTTGGTGCTGCTGCGCCCCGATGCGCTCGCGCCGAATCTGCGCGGCAACGGCCTGCGCGCGACCGCGAAGCTCGACGGCGCCTTTGGCCTGCCGACGGTGGACTATCAGGCGAACGCCAATGCCCTCGCTTTCAACGACGTCATCGTCGAGACGCTGAGCCTTGCGGGCAAGGCGCGGGTCGATGCCGATCAGATTTATGTTCCCGTCGCCGGGCGGGTGGCGCGCATTCGCGGGCTCGATACCGTCGCTGGCGGGACGCTGGTGCAGGTGCGGCTCGACGGCGATCTCGCCTATAAGGACGGGCGCATCCTCAGCGACAATCTGCGCCTCCGCTCGCCGCGGATCGACGCGAAGGCGATCGTGATCGCCGATTTGAACAAGGGTTTCTACACCGGCGCGATCGACGGGCGGGTCAACGACTATCGCATCGAGAGCGTCGGCCTGTTCGACATCGACACCAATGCCGATTTGAAGACCGCGCCGCGCGGCGGGTTCGAGATCGTCGGCAAGGTGCGCGCACGCTCGACGCGGCTGTTCAATTCGGGGGTGCGCGATTTTCTCGGCGGCAATGCCGTCGCGAGCGGCGACGTGCGTTACGGCACCGACGGCATCGTCCGTTTCGCCAATCTGCGGCTCGCCGCGCCGCGCCTGCGCGTAACGGGTGGGCAGGGCAGCTATGCGCCCAATGGACAGATTCAGCTCGCGGCGCGCGCGCATTCGACCGATTATGGCCCGGTCGGCGTTCAGCTTGCCGGGACGATCAGCGATCCGCGCGCGGTGGTGACCGCCGATCGACCGGGGCTGGGCATCGGGCTCGCCAATCTGGTCGCGAAGGTGGGCGGCGCGCCGAACGGCTATCGCCTCGCGGCGACCGGTGACACCGACTATGGCCCGCTATCGGCCGACGTCGTGCTGCTGACCGCGGCGGGGCCGATGACGATCGACATCGAACGCGGCGACCTGTCGGGAATCGGCTTCCACGGCCGGCTGGTGAAGAGCGCCGCGGGGCCGTTCGAGGGCCGGCTCGACGCGTCGGGGCAGGGCCTCGGCGGTCTCGTCCGGCTGAGCGGCGAGGGGCAATATCAGGCGGCGGCGATCAACGTGCGCGCAAACAATGTCGTGCTGCCTGGCGCCGCGAAGCTCGCGGTCGGGTCGGCGATCGTCGACGCCGACGTCGTCCTCTATGATCAGCCGCGCGTCGTCGCCGATATCCAGATCGCCGACACGCAAATCCGCACCTACGACATCGCGGTCGGGCGGGTGAAGATCGATTACCGCGACGGACGCGGCCATGCGCAGGCGCTCGTTGAGGGGACGAGCGGCGTGCCCTTCCGCATCGCCGCCAACGCCGATCTGCAGCCTGACCTGTGGCGCGCATCGGTGCAGGGCCGCGCGACCGGAGTCAATTTCCGCACCGTCTCGCCGGCGCGGATCATCCCGCACAAGGACGAGTATGAACTGCTCCCGACGACGATCGACCTTGGCCGCGGCAGCAGCGCGCGGCTCGCCGGGCGCTTCGGCGAGGGGATCATGGTCCAGAGCCGGCTCGACCGCGCGAATATGGCGATCGTCAACGCCGTCTATCCGGGGCTCGGGCTCGGCGGGCGGGCGACGGGCAGCATCGATTTCGCTCAGGCGAACGCCGACGCTTTTCCGCGCGCCGACGCGCGGTTGACGATCACCGACTTTACGCGCACCACCGCGGCGACGGTGAGCCAGCCGGTCGACATCAATTTTGCGGGCAAGCTGCTGAGCGACGGCGGCGAGGCGCGCGCGGTGATCCGCAAGCGCGGCAGCGTGATCGGGCGGCTGCAGGCCTCGCTGCGGCCGCTCGGGCCGAGCGCGGGCGACTGGACGACGCGGCTGCGCGCCGCGCCGCTGAGCGGCGGGCTGCGCTACAACGGTCCTGCCGATACGCTCTATTCCTTCGCCGGACCCGCCGGGCAGGGGATAGCGGGACCGATCGCGGTCGCCGCCGATTTCAGCTGCCGGGTCGACGATCCGTGTCTCAACGGCGTGATCCGGGGCAATGGCATGACCTATGAGAATCAGGCCTATGGCACCCGGCTGACCAACATGGTCGTCGATGGGCGTTTCACCGGAAACCGGCTGGAGATCGCAAAGCTCACCGCGACCGCGGGCGACGGCAGCATCGATGCGAAAGGCTATGTCAGCCTGTCGCAGGCCGACGGCTATCCGATGAACCTCAGTGCGACGCTCGACAATGCACGGCTCGCGCGCAGCGAGAATATCGCGGCGCGTGCGACGGGCACGCTGACGCTCGAAAAGGTTGCGGGGCAGGCCGCACTTTTGTCAGGTGACCTCAAGCTGCCCGAGACGCGGTATCGCATCGTGCGCGAAGGGGCGGCCGCCGTGCCGGTCCTCACGGGCGTGCGGCGCAAGCCGCCGACGGGGCGGCGGCGGATCAGCGGCGACGGGCTCGCGGCCGTCGGCGGCAGCTTGTTCGACCTCATCCGCCTCGACATTCATTTGCGCGCGGGCGACGAAATCTATGTCACCGGCATGGGGCTTGAGTCCGAATGGCAGGCCGACATTCAGCTGAAGGGAACGACCCTCGATCCGCGCGTGACCGGCCAGGTCGAGCTGGTGCGCGGTACGCTGGGCTTTGCGGGGCGCTCGTTCGACCTTGAAGAAGGGAAAATCACATTCCCGACCGGCGATGCCTATGACCCGGCGCTGCAACTCGTGGCGAGCGACACCTTCGACAATGTGACGGTGTCGGTGAATGTGTCGGGCCGCGCGAGCAATCCGCAGGTGAGCTTTTCCAGCGTTCCCGGGCTGCCGCAGGACGAGATCGTCTCGCGCATCCTGTTCGGCGATTCGATTACCTCGCTGTCGCCGCTCCAGGCGGTGCAGCTTGCCGCGTCGCTCAACACGCTGAGCAGCGGGGGCGGGGGCCTGAACCCGCTCGGCGCGCTGCAGTCGGCGGCGGGGATCGACCGGCTGCGCGTCCTCGGCCCCGACGATACGACGGGGCGCGGCGCCGCGCTCGCGGCAGGGCAATATATCACCAAGGACATCTATCTGGAGGTGATCACCGACGCGCGCGGCTATACCGCGACCCAGCTCGAGATCAGCCTGACGCGCGCGCTGTCGCTGCTCAGCCAGGCGGGCGGATCGGGCCAGACCAATGTCAGCATCCGCTATCGCAAGGATTATTGATGCGCCGCGCCGCTCTCCTGCTGCCGCTGCTGCTTGCCGCCTGTCACCAGGAGCCCGATTTCGACGACCGCTACGACAAGGCGGCGAAGGAGATCGAGGCGCGCGCCAAGGCGATGGACGCCGACATCGCCGAGACGGAGAAGGCCGCGGCCGTGGCGCAGCCAAAAGCCTTGCCAGCATCCGCGAAGCCGTCTAACCCGCCCCCGTCATCTGGGGAGTAGCCAGCCGTCCGATCCGGACGGGCCGCCGCGTCAACATACTCGGTCGAGAGGCCGTGGTGCGGTGGGAACGGGACATCGTTCGGGCGAGACCAATGGCATCGAACCTTCCTTCCGGGCCGGGCGGCAGGGTGCGATGTCCGTTGGAATTCGCTTGCCGCCCGGCCCCGGAGTTTTGCCATGGAAGCCATCCTTACCTCGACCGCCGTCGTCGCGCTCGCAGAGATCGGCGACAAGACGCAGTTGCTCGCGATCCTGCTCGCGACGCGCTTCAACCGGCCCGTCCCGATCATCCTCGGCATATTGGCGGCGACGATCGCCAATCACGCGCTCGCGGCGCTGCTCGGCGCGTCGGCGGCCGCCTTTCTCGACAGCCCGGTCTTCCGTTATGCGATCGGCATCTCGTTTGTTGCGATGGCGGCGTGGACGCTGATCCCCGACAAGTTCGAGGAGGACGAGGCGCCGAAGCCGCGCTTCGGGGCGTTCGTGACGACGCTGATCGCCTTCTTCCTCGTCGAGATGGGCGACAAGACGCAGGTTGCGACGATCGCGCTCGGCGCGCAATATCATAATGTCCTTGCGGTCACGACCGGCACCACGCTGGGGATGATGATCGCGAATGTTCCGGCGATCTTCCTCGGCAATGAGCTATTGAAGCGGGTCGACCTCAAGAAGGTGCGGATGGTCGCGGCGGCGCTGTTCCTCGTCATCGGCCTGTGGGTGCTCGTGCAGGCGGCCGGCCTGTTCGCTTGATCCGGCTTGCCACCTGTCACGCCCGACAGCTAGCTCCTTCCCGTCGCCCGCCGCATAGGCGGGGGCAAGGAGAGCGAGATGCGCGATGACGGGACACGGCTGAAATGAACGGGCTCGATCTGCCGCACAGCGTCGAGCGCGACATGCTCGCGGCGAGCATCCAGCGCCTGCTTGCCGACAATCCGCGTCCGGGCTGGCGCGATCTGGCCGATGCGATCGGACTCGCCGGGCTGACCGTGCCCGAAGCCGCGGGCGGTTTCGGCGGCGGCGCGATCGAGGTCGCGGTGGCGATGGCCGAGCTTGGCCCCGCGCTCGCGGGCGCCGACTGGCTGTCGCACGCCGCCGCCGCGATGCTGATCGCGCGGGCCGATCCTGGTCATGAGGCGTTGCCCGAGCTTGCGGCGGGCGCGCGGCGCGCGGCCATCATCTGCTCCGCATCGTGCGCCGCCATGCCCGATGTCGCGCTCGGCGCGGTCCATGGGGTCGCGCGGCTCGTTGCCGGGGCGGCCGAGGCCGACCTGTTCCTTGTTGCCGACCGCGACGGCATCGTCCTGCTTGCGGCCGGCCAGGGCAAGGTCGAGCAGCGCCACCGGATCATGCACGACGGCAGCGTCACCGCCGACCTCGGTTTCACCGCGCCCGCCGCCGATGGCGCGTTGCTGGCGGCGGGACCGGAGGCCACCGGTCTTGCCGAATGGATATCCGACCTGATGCTCGCGGCCCGCTGCGCCGAAGCGGTGGGGCTGATGCAGCGCATGGTCGCGGACAGCATCGACTATCTGGGGCAGCGGCGGCAGTTCGGGGCGCCGATCGGGTCGTTTCAGGCGCTGCGCCATCGCGCTGCCGACATGCAGCTCGCGCTGATGAAGGCGGCCGCGCTCGCAGAACTCGCGGTGCTTGCCGTCGATGCGGGCGGCGCCGATCGCGCGCGCGCGGTCAGCGCCGCCTGCGTCGAGGTCGCCGATGCGGTTCGCATCGTCGGCGAAGGTGCGGTGCAGATCCACGGCGCAATGGGGCTGACCGAGGAGCTGAGCCTGGGCGCCTGTTTCAAGCGCGCGCTGTCGATCGCGGCGGCATTCGGGTCGCGCGCCGATCATCTGGCGCGCTATGCCGAAGCGGCGGTCTGATCAGCCCAGCATCAGCCGTGCGATCAGGTCGCGCTGGATTTCGTTTGAGCCCGCATAAATGCTCGCCGCGCGGTCGTTCAGATAGCGCGGCACCGCGACGGCAAGCTCGGCGGGGGTCTGGCCGTCGGCGTCGGCCCATGCGGCCGGCCCCGCGATCTGACAGGCGAGCGTGTCGATGCGCTGTGCGGTTTCGGTTCCCAATATCTTGAGCACCGATGCGTAAAGCGCGGGGCTTCCGCCGAGGCCGCGCATCGCCTTGATTTCGAGCGCCTGCAACGCCGCGAGGCCGATCGCTTCGCGGTCGAGTTCGGCGCGCAGCACCGGACCGATGCCGTCCTCGGCGCGCAGCCGTTCGAGCCGCCCGATCAGCCCCGGCGCATATTTGCCGCCGCGCTCGAAGGTCAGCAGATGCTTGGCGACCGACCAGCCCTCATTCTCGCCGCCGAGCCGGTTCGCCTGCGGCACGCGCACGTCGTCGAAGAAGACCTGATTGAACTCGTGGTCGCCCGCGAGGGTGCGGATCGGCTCGACCGTAATGCCGGGCGCCTTCATGTCGAGCAGCAGGAAGCTGATCCCCGCCTGCGGCTTGCCTTCGGTGGAGGTGCGGACGAGCGCGAACATGCGGTTCGCGAAATGCGCGTGGGTGGTCCAGATCTTGGACCCGTTCAGCACATAGTCGCTGCCGTCGGACACGGCGCGAAGCTGAAGCGAGGCGAGGTCGGAGCCCGCGCCGGGTTCGGAGAAGCCCTGGCACCAATAATCCTCGCCCGACAGGATACGCGGCAGATAGTGGGCGCGCTGTTCGGGCGTGCCGTAATGCATGATGACCGGCGCGACCATCTTGAGCCCCATCGGCGCGAGCCCCGGCGCGCCCGCCGCGGCACATTCGGCGGCGAAGATATAGCGCTGGATTTCGCTCCAGCCGGGGCCGCCGAACTCCGCCGGCCAGTCGGGCGCCGCCCAGCCGCGCGCGTTCAGGATGCGTTGCCACGGCAGCGTGACGGCGGGATCGATGAAGACGCTCGTCGCGCGGCTCGCGGCGCGGCGAAGGTCGTCGGGCAGCTTCTCGACGAGAAAGGCGCGCACCTCGGCGCGGAAATCGGCGAGTCCCGGTTGGATCAGGGCGTCGGTCAGCATGTCCATGCGCCCGGCTTACAGGCGCTCGCCTTGTCGGGCCAAGCTGGCACCTGCATCAGGCGGCGCGCGCGCCGACGAAGCCGAGGCCCGCCGCGATCTGGATCGACTGCGCGCGCCCGGTCGCGCCGAGCTTCGCCGCGGCGTTGCGGAGATGGAAGCGCACCGTCGAGACCGACAGCGACAAGATGATCCCGATCTCGCCATCGGTCTTGCCCGCCGCCGCCCAGCGCAGGCACTGGACCTCGCGCCGCGTCAGCGTTTGCGGCACCGTCGCGTTACGCGGCCGCCCGCGCGCCTCGTTGTGCGTCGCGACCAGTTTGACCGCGAGATTATGGAGGCGGCCTGCATGGCCCGCGAACAGCGCCTCGACCCCGACGGGCTCGCGCGAGCACCAGAAGACCGCGCCGACGAGGCCGCGCGGCAGATGCACCGGCGCGATGATCGCTTCGCCGAAATTGGGCGTGCTTTTCGCCTGCTCGCAATCGACCGCGTCGAGCAGCGCGGTCGGGCGCCAGGTGCGGAGGCTGCCGTCGCTGTAATAAAAGGGTTCGGCAACGAGCCGCGCCGCGGTCAGGAAGGCGATGTGAAGCGCGAGCTTGCGGTCGCGCCAATAGGCGTGCGCCGGATCGATCCAGCGAAAGCTCGTCTCCGCATAGGGGCGGCCTTCGGCATCGGCCATCGGTTCGGGATCGCCGAGATCGGCCTGCGCCGCAATGAAGGGAAGGCCGATCGCATCGCCCGCCGCCTGAATCTCGGCGATCAAGGCCGGCATCTCCTTCCAGCAAAGCGTCTGGCTGTCGGTCACGCGTCCATTCCATCCTTATCCTGACACAGGTGCCAGCTTGTTTGCCGGCCCGCAATCCGGTCCTCTGCCACTGTCCGGCTTCGCGCGACGCTCGCACATAGACGAGCTCCGCGACAAGCTGTTTGAGGGAGGATGGATGATGAAGGCAATGCGTATTTTTCTGCTCGCGGGAACTGCGGTGGGTCTGGCCGGGACGGTGCCGGCCTTTGCCGCCGAGGCTGACCAGGCGACGGCTCCGGTCGAGGGGGACATCATCGTCACCGCGCAGCGCCGTGCCGAATCGATCAACGATGTCGGCATGGCGATTCAGGCCGTCGACAGCGAAACGCTGGAAAATCTGCGCGTCACCGATGTGCGCGACCTGACCGCCGTGGCGCCGAGCTTCACCGTGTCGCAAAGCTATCAGGGTGTGCCGACCTATACGCTGCGCGGCATCGGCTTCAACACGATCAACCTGTCCGCAACCTCGACCGTCGGCACTTACGTGGACGAGGTCGCCTATGCCTATCCGATCATGAACACCGGCCCGATCATGGATCTGGAGCGCGTCGAGGTGCTGAAGGGACCGCAGGGCACGCTCTATGGCCGCAACACGACGGCGGGTCTGATCAACTTCATCACCGCCAAGCCGACCGATCATTTCGACGCGGGCGTCAGCGCCGAACTGGGCAATTACCAGACCTATAATTTCGCCGGCCACGTCTCCGGCCCGCTCGGCGAGGGCGTTTCCGCGCGCCTCGCGATACGCAGCGAAAACAGCGACAAGGGTTGGCAGGTGAGCAATTCGCGCCCCGACGAACGCCTCGGCAAGGTCGACAAGCTCGGCATCCGCGGCTCGCTCGCCGTCGAGCCCGGCACCGGCACCCACATCGACCTGTCGGTAACCTGGTGGCAAAACAAGTCGGACACCGTCGCCGGGCAGGGGATCGGCTTCACGCCGGCGACCAATCCCGTGACGGGCACCAGCGCGTCGCACTTTTTCAATGTCCCGGGGCTTGCCGACTATATCGCCGATAATTTCCCGACCAAGGCCAGCCAGGCCGATTGGGCGCCCGAAGCCGCTCGTTCGGCCGATATCGGACGCGGGGCAGGATTGCCCGGCGACCTCGCCGAGAATAATCGCTTCTGGGGCCTGAAGCTGCGCCTCGATCAGGACGTCACCGATACGGTGAAGTTCGTCAGCCTGACCAGCTACAATGATTTTCGGCGTAAGGCGCTGTCCGACTGGAGCGGCGCGCCGTTCGAGGTTCTGCTGCAGAAAGCTGACGGTCGCATCAAGAGCTTCGCGCAGGAGATTCATTTCGAGGGCGAGAGCGGCGCCGTCAACTGGCTGGTCGGCGGCTATTATGGCCATGACAAGATCGTCGACAGCAACCGCACGATGCTCGGTGAAAATGCGAACGCGCGCTTCATCCGCGCGGCGCCCTATCTCGTCGTGCCCGGCGTCAATCTGCTCGAAACGCCGTTCAATTCCGGCGGCTATACGGCCGCCGACATGGCGACGGCGTTCCGCACCTATGAAGACATCGGCACGATGAACACGAAGACGTGGAGCCTCTTCGGAAATGCCGATGCCGAACTGACCGAGCAGCTCAAGCTGACCGTCGGCCTTCGTTATACCGAGGACAAGCAGGACTATGTCGGCTGCTCGCGCGACTATAAGGGCAGCATGTTGCCGAACGTCAACGTCGTGAACCGCTTCCTCTTCTCGGCCGGCGGCACGCTGCCGATCCCGGCGCCCATCGTCGAGGGGCAGTGCAACACCTATGACGATGTGACGAACAGCTTCGGCCCGGTGGTCTCGACGCTCGACGAGAATAACCTCGCCTGGCGGGTCGTGCTCGACTGGTCGCCGAACGACGATACGCTCGTCTATGCATCGGTTTCCCGCGGCTATAAATCGGGCACCTCGCCGGTCAACGCGGCGAGCAAGGCGCGCCAGAATGCGCCGGTCACGCAGGAAAAGCTGACCGCCTATGAAGTCGGGCTGAAAGCGACGCTGGCCGACCGCCTCCTTCAGGCGAATCTGGCTGCCTTCTACTACGACTATAAGGACAAGCAGATCAGCACCTATTTCGCCGATCCGATCTATACGGCGCTGGCGCGGCTCGATAATGTGCCGAAGTCGAAGGCCTATGGCGTCGAAGGCGAATTGACGCTGCGTCCCGCCCAGGGCGTGACGATTTCCGCCAACGGCCTGTGGCTGAAGACGCGCGTGATCGACTATGTCGGCACCAACGCCGCCGGTCAGCCGCAGAATTTCGACGGCGCGGAGTTCATCTACAGCCCGCACTTCCAGGGCAGCATCGTTGCCGCCTATGATACGCCGGTGAGCGATACGCTGAACGTCAATGGCGCGGTCAGCCTGCGCTATCAGAGCAAGTCGAACACGATCTTCGAGGATGATCCGCTCTACAAGATCGACTCCTTCGCCGTCGTGAACGCCAGCCTCGGCCTCAAGTCGGAGGCCGGGTGGTCGCTGTCGCTGTGGTCGAAGAATCTGTTCAACAAATATTATTGGTCGTCGGTCGCGAGCAACGCCAACGTCGTCGTCCGTTTCGCCAACCAGCCGCGAACCTTCGGCCTGACGCTGGGTTACGACTTTTAGCGGGGTTCCCGCACCGGCCCGCTCCCCCTCCCGGCCTCCCATAGGTTCCTATCGTCGTGGAGGCCGGGAGGGGGAGCGGGCCGGTGCCGCTCGCGGCGGAAGCCGCAAATAATTGCTGGAAGGGCGCACGCACACATGCAGGACAATTATCTGGGCACGATAATCGATTTTGCCTCTCCCGCCGGGGAACCGGCCCTGCTTGCGCCCGACAGCGTCCAGTGGCGCGTCTACAAGAATCCGATCGCGCTCGGCATCGGCGGCATCGCGGCGGTGCTGCTCGAATTTGCCGAGCCGCGCATCCGCTCGGGTGTGTGGGATCATTCGACCTACAAGGTCGATCCGATCGGCCGCTCACGCCGCACCGGGCTCGTCGCGATGCTCGCCTGCTACGGCCCGGCAAGCGTCGCCAAGGAGGTGATCGGCAAGGTCAATCGCCTGCACGGGCCGGTGAAGGGCAAGACCCCTGCGGGCGAACCCTATCGCGCGCTCGACCCGGTGCTGCTCGATTGGGTTGCGGCGACGGCCTCCTATGGCTTTCTGATGGCCTATGACCGTTTCGTCCATCCGCTCGGCGAGGCCGACAAGGACCGCTTCATGCGCGACGGCGATGCGATCGGGCGCGCGTTCGGCGCGCGGCACACGCCGGCGTCGGTCGACGGGTTCATGGAGATGATGGCGGCGATCGAATCGCGGTTCGAGGCGCATCCGATTATCTTCGAGTTTCTCGATATCATCCAGTCGGGCCGCGCCGCGCCGGGGACACCCCGTTTCCTGCATCGGGCCATTGCGCGGGCATCGGTGTCGCTGCTTCCCCCGCATATCCGCCGTCGGCTCGACCTCGGGCCGAAATTCGACCTGACGCAAGCCGACCGGCTGCTATTGCGCGCGGCGGGCAAGCTGGGCGATCGTTTCGCCAGCCGGACGTCGGCGCCATGTCAGGCGAGCCTGCGGCTCGGGCTTCCGGCCAATTTCCTCTATCGTTCGCAGATGGAGCAGCGGCGGTTGCTGGAACGGCGATCGGACATATTGGCGACGGCATAATGCCATTGTCGTCATCCCGGCGCAGGCCGGGATCTCGCCGGTGCGTCATATCGATGGGGTGAGATCCCGGCCTGCGCCGGGATGACGGGGACATGGATTACGATGTGTGATCGCTATTCCGCCTCGGTGCTGAGCCCCAATTCGGGAATGCCGATCGAGCGCCGACCGCCGAAATCGGAGCGCACGACGATCGCGCCCTGCTTTTCCATATAGTCGACGAGCCGCCGGATGCGGCCAGGCGAGCGCGTGCCATAAGCGCGGCCGAGCGCGTCGTCGTCGGGGCAGGGACTGCCTTCGATCGCGGCGCGCGCGATCTGCACGAACGGCGCGAGCATGTCGTCGGGGAGGCGGTCGGCGGCATTCAGCAACCCATGCCATTTGTCGTCGGCGGGGTCGAAGATGCCGCCCTTGGCGAGTGCGAACCGTTTGCGAAATTGCGCCAGGTCGAGCGGCACCCGCCCCAGCTTCTGCATCCGGCAGCGCACCGAAAAATCCTGATAGAGGAAGGATTCGGGGTGAAAGGCGCAGTCGGGATCGGCGAGCATGTCTTCGAGCGCGGCGACGATCGCCGGTTCGGCATCGGGCAGATCGGCTTCGGGAAACAGCGTGGGGGCCGCCACCGGCGGCTCATCGTCGGCGTCCTGCTCGGCGAAGCGCTGGATCAGCTCCTGTGCGGCGACCGGCTTCGGCGCGGGGGCCGGCGTCGGGAGCGGCTGCGTTTCCAGCTCGGCGAACAGCATCGTGCGCATTTCCTGCGGTTCGGCGCTCGGCAGCGGCAGCAAGCCGTGCGTCCCGGCGCGCGTCGCGGTTTCGGTCGAGCCGATCTTCACCGCGACCGGGCGCCGCGAGATCGCCGGGCCGAGCCCCAGGAAATGGCCGCGCTCAAGATCGCGGATCGCCTCGGCCTGCCGCCGCTCCATGCCGAGCAGATCGGCGGCGCGCGCCATGTCGATGTCGAGGAAGGTGCGGCCCATCAGGAAATTACTCGCTTCTGCCGCGACATTCTTGGCGAGCTTGGCGAGGCGCTGGGTCGCGATCGCACCCGCGAGGCCGCGCTTGCGGCCGCGGCACATCAGGTTCGTCATCGCCGACAGGCTCGCCCGGCGAACGGTGTCGGAGACGTCGCCCGATGCGCTCGGCGCGAACATCTGCGCTTCGTCGACGACGACGAGCGCGGGAAACCAATGCTCGCGCGGCGCATCGAACAGGGCATTGAGAAACACCGCAGCGCAGCTCATCTGCGCCTCGATGTCGAGCGTGTCGAGCGCCACGATCACCGAGGCGCGATGCTCACGGATGCGCGCGCCCATCGCGGCGATCTCGCGCTCGCTATAATCGCCCGCGTTGACGACGATATGATTGTAGCGGTCGGCGAGGGTGACGAAATCGCCCTCGGGATCGATCACCACCTGCTGGACGAGTCCCGCGCTCTCTTCGAGCAGGCGGCGCAGCAGGTGCGACTTGCCCGACCCCGAATTGCCCTGGACGAGCAGGCGCGTCGCGAGCAATTCCTGCACATTGACGTGAACGGCGCTGCCCCGGTCGTCGGTTCCGATTTCGATGCTGCTGTTCACGGCGCGAGCCCTATCGGGCAGCCGCGTGCTTGACAACAGGCCAGCCGCCCAAAGCCTGGAAATGTAGGGGGGAGCAAAGGGAGGAACGGACCGGATCGCGCTGACCGAGGCGTCATCATCCGGGATTCTTTCGCTTGAGAGAAAGGCGGCCTTCGCCGCGGCCCAAGACAAATCACCGGCCAGAACGGATGGTCTTGCGGTCATGCGATGAAAGGGAAGTCATGCGAAGCGTCGAAATGCTCGTGCTGGTCCTCTTGTCCGGCTGCTCTTTCGCCGCGGCGGCGCAGCCGGGGTCGGATTTGGCGGGCGCGCAGGCGCTGATCGGCAGGATCTATACCGCCTATGTCCATGACGATGTTCCCGACCTGGATGGACTTTATACCCCCAAATTGCGGCGGTCGATCCGCCGACAGAGCGATGGCGACCTCGGCCTCGGTTACGATCCCTTGTGCAGCTGTCAGGACACCGGCGACTTCACCTATCGCATCGCGTCGCTCGTCGAACGCAAAGGCGGGGCCGCGGCGCAGGTCGATTTCGACAATTTCGGCGAGCATCACAGCGTGACGCTGCTGCTCGTCCGTCGTGGCGGCCGCTGGTTCGTCGGCGATATCATCGAAGACGGCGCGAGTCTGTTGAAGGGGGAATAACCATCCTATCAACAGGCCGCGAAGGAGCGCCGGAGGCGGCAAAGGCCCCGTGCCGCACCTCGGACGGCGTTTCGCCATAGGCCTTGCGAAAGCTGTTCGTGAAATAGCTCAAATCGCCGAAGCCGCAATCATAGGCGATCTCGGTAATCGTCCCTTTCTGAAGCCGGGGCATCGACAGGCGGCGGTGCGCCAGCGTCAGCCGCTCGCGCAGCACGAACCCGGTAAAGGTCGCGCCGTCGGCCTTGAACAGCAATTGAACCGACCGCGTGCTCAATCCGGCAGCCGCGGCAGCCGCGGTGATGTTGAGACTGGGCGAAGTGAGGCGGGCGAGCGTCCAATGCTTGATCGCATCCAGCCGCGCGGCGTGCAGTTCGCGCCCCGATGCGGTCCCGGTCGCATCGCTGTTCGTTCCCGTCGCCAGTGCCACCAGATCGGCGACATGGATCGCGACGCAGTGCGCGAGTTCGGCGGTGGGACCGGCGTCGTGAAGCGTGCGATAAGCGGCAAGATAGGATTTCAGCAGCCGCATCGACTGATTATCGGGCGATATATGGCGCATATTCAATCCATTTCACTTTACTGCGTCACGGGCTGGCATCGGCAAGGCGGACTCGACGCTTGGGCTGAGGTTCGATAGATTCGCGCCGGGCATGGACCGGGAGGGAGCATGGGGTCTGCGGAGCGGATAGATCTGGCGCACGAAGCCGACCGCGTTATCGGCAGGCTGTCGGTGTCGCCGTCGAGGCGCGAACTCAGGCGCGAAGACGGGCAGCGCGAGGTGCTGGAACATCGGGTGATGCAGGTATTGATCGCGCTCCACCGGGCCTATGGCGGTATCGTGACGCGCGACGAGTTGACCCGCTCCTGCTGGGACGGCCGGATCGTCGGCGACGATGCGATCAATCGCGTCATCTCCCGCCTTCGCAAGGCAGCGGACGGCATCGGTGCGGGCAGCTTTGTGATCGAGACGATCACCAAGATCGGTTACCGGCTTGTCGAAGAAGGGCGCGAGGCGGCTTCGTCGGTCCCGCCGCTGGCGCGCGCGCCATCGCCGGCTGCGCGTCCCGCGCGGCGCGGTTTCGCATTGGGCGGCGCGGCGCTGGGTATCGGCGCCTTGGCCGGCGGTGCCTGGTTGTACCGGCGTGCCGCGCCTCCCGCCGTTTCGCCCGAGGTCCAGGGGCTGATGGGGCGGGGCTGGACGATGATGTTCCAGGGCAACCGTGATGCGCAGATCGAGGCCGCGGGCCTGTTCCGGCGTGTAGTGGAACTGGCGCCCGATTATGCCGACGGCTGGGGCGCGCTGGGCTTCGTCTATGCCTATTCGTCGCATTATTATCCCGCCGGGGAGAGGGAGGCGCGCCGCGACCGCGCCCGCGCCGCCGCGGCGCGCGCGTTCGCTATCGACCCCGGCAACGGCATGGGTCGGGCGGCGCTGGCCTTCGTCCGGCCGTGGCGCGGCCACTGGCTGGAGATCGAGCGCGCGCTGCGAGGCGCGGGCCGCGATCGTCCGGAGGAGGACCTGTTCCGCGTCACGCTCGGCTACATATTGGGTATGGTCGGCCGGTTCGCGGAGGCCGCGGACATATTGGGCCGCATGGGCGGCGGCGACCGTCGGCGGACGCTGGAACCGGGCGAATATTATTATCTGATCGAAGCCTTGTGGGCGGCCGGCCGTCTGGAGGAAGCGGATCGGCGTATCGCGGAGGCGGTCGCCCTCTATCCGACGCATTCCAACATCTTTTTCCTGCGCTACAACATCTATTTGTTCAGCGGCCGGGCGGGTGCCGCCGCCGCGCTGATCGCCGACCGCTCGGGTCGTCCGGTCCAGGGGGATTGGGACCGCCTCGGCCGGATCGCGTCCCTGTTCGAGAACCGCCCGCCGAACGACATCGCCCGTTTTGCGGCGGAAGGGATGGTGTTGGCGCGTTCGAGCTGGGGCTACGCAAGCAAGATGGTCGAATGTTTCGCCGGGCTTGGCCTGGTCGACGAGGCCTTTGTGCTGGCGGATGCCTTTTTCTTCGGGCGCGGTTTCACGATACCGGAACGAAATGGCCCAGGCTCGAACTATTATTCCGCGCTCGAGGATCGCGAAACAGGCATATTGTTCCTGCCTTCCACCCGGGCGATGCGCAGCGATCCGCGCTTTCGTCGCTTGACCGAGGAGCTGGGCCTCGAACGCTATTGGCGCGAGGCGGACGTGCAGCCCGATTACCGGCGCAGCTGAGGGGGGCGTCGGAACGAGCGCGACGGAAAGGTCGCCGCGAACCGGCATGTCAATGCGCCTCCATCGCTTCGGCGACCTTGTCGATGCTCATCGCGCCGCGGTCGAACATGTGGAAACTGCCATCGGCGAGCGTCAGCAGCGCGCGTTTGTGGAACAGGCTGCGCGTGACCTCGATGTCGCGGATGTCGGTCTTGGCGATCTCCAGCCGGCCGCTCGCTGTCTTGTTGGCGAGCACGCCGCTGAAGCTGGCGTCATCCGAGGCGTCGTAGATCACCCGGCGGTCGGTGACGGTGAGCGTGCCGTTGAACTTGCCGCCATAGGGAGGCAGATAGAACAGGGTCCAGACGCCGATCTCGGTTTCGCCGGGATGAAGATCGATCTTTTTCGCCATCGTTAGCTCTCCTTTGCGGATGCGGCCGTCGTCACCAGCCGAAGGTGATGCCCGCGCGGCCGCCCGTAGAGCCGCGCACGGTGGAACCGGCGAAACCGCCCGAGACCCAGACATGATCGGTGATCCGCGCCACCACGGCGCCGGAAAAGCCCTGCTGGCCGCGATAGGTGGCGAGGTTGAAGGAGATGGCCAAACGGGTGTCCGGCGGCATCACCGTGCCGCCCATCGCCATCGCCGCCGCGATCCCGCCATTGGCGCGCCGGAAGCCCCGCCCGATCTCGGTGTCGAGCGTGGCGACATGCTCCTCCAACGTGCCGATCCGGCCGCCGACATCGGTGAGCATTCCCACGTCGAGGTCGAGCGTTGCGAGATTGCCCGCGAGATCGGTGGTGACGAGGTCGACCGCGCCCTGTTGCGCCGCCCGGCTGGCGTCGGAGGCGATCCCGGACAGTGTATAGGTGGAGTGGGCAGAGCCCAGCGCGACCTGACCGATCCGTGTCGCCTCGGCATCGGAGCCGATCGCGACCGCGCCCGCCGCGTTCGCCATCGCGCCGTTGCCCAGCGCGATCGCACCGTCGCCCGTGGCGCTGTTGCCATTGCCGAGAGCGACCGCGCCGACGCCGGCGGCGTTGTTGTTCTCGCCGATCGCGACTGCGCCGGTCCCGGCGGCGCTATTGGGATCGCCGATCGCGACCGCGCCATTGCCCGAGGCGAGATTGCCATAGCCGATCGACACCGCCCGGCCGCCGGACGCGCGCGCGCCCGTGCCGATCGCGACGGCATCGTCGCTGGCCGCGCTGGCCGCGCCGCCGATCGCGATTGCGTTGACGCCAGCGGCGCCGGGGGCAGATCCGCTGCCGTTCACCGCGATATAATCGGTCCGCGCCAGCGCCCGGTCGGCGGTCACCTGCGCGGCCCCGGCCTGGGTAAGGGCTGCGTCGGCGGCGCCCCGTGCAGAGGCTGCATCGGTGAGCGCGGCGTTCGCCGTCGTCTGCGCCGCCGCCGCCTTGGTAGACGCGGTGTCGGCCGTCGCCTGGGCCATGCCGGCATGGCCGAGCGCCGTGTCTGCCTTGGTGAGCGCGGTGTCGGCGGTGGATTGCACGGCCAGGATCGTCGCAGCGTTGGTCTGGCCGGTGGTGAGCGCCTGATTCGCGGTCGCCTGCGCGGTTCCGGCCTCTTCGCGTGCGACGTCGGCCGTGCCCTGCGCGGTCGCCGCATCGGCGAGCGCCGTGTCGGCCGTTGCCTGAGCGGCGTCGGCCGCGGTCTGCGCGGTGGCGGCGTTGGCGAGGGCGGTATTGGCGGTTGTTTGCGCGGCCCCGGCTTCGATGCGCGCTATGTCCGCCGTGCCCTGAGCCGTTGCCGCGTTGGCAAGAGCGGTATCCGCAGTGCCTTGGGCCGCCTCGGCCGCACCCTGCGCCGTTGCCGCATTGGCAAGAGCGGTATCCGCGGTGCCTTGGGCCACCTCCGCCGCACCCTGCGCCGCTGCCGCATTGGCGAGAGCGGCATTCGCGGTGCCTTGGGCCACCTCGGCCGCATCCTGCGCCGTTGCCGCATTGGTGAGCGCGGTGCCGGCTGTGGTCTGTGCTGCCGTCGCATTCGCCAGGGCCGTGTCGGCGGTCGTCGCTACATCGCCGAGCTGGCCGAGGTTCACCGCGTCCGTGGCCTGCGTGCCGGCGGCGACGTTGACGATCTGCCGTTCGGTGCCGGCGCTGCCGACCGAGACGGTGCCCGCCCGATCCGCAGCAGATTGCGCGCCGAGCGCGACGCTGCCGTCGGCCGACGCGACCGCGCCGGCGCCCAGAGCGGTGCTGTTCCGGCCGCCGGCGCTGGCGGTTGCCAAGACCCCGCCGCCAATATCGACAGCGCCGCCGATCGCGACGGAACTCGCCCCCCCGGCGCTGCTGAGGGCGCCGAGGCCGACGCTATAGTCGCCGCTCGCGCCGCTTCCCGGCCCGATCGCCGTCGCCTGGTCGCCATCGGCAGTCGCGTCCTGACCCAGCGCCATCGCCGAGACGCCGCTCGCCGAAGCCGGCGCGCCGGTAAAGGAATATGCGAAATAGGGGTTGGTTCCGCCCGAAACCATCGCGATCGCCGCGTCGAGCTGGGCGAGGTTGACGGCGTCGGTCCCCGCCGTGGCCGTGGCCACGTTGACGACGCGGCGTTCGGCGCCCGCCGCGCCGACCGATACGGTATGCTCCTGATCGGCGACCGATCCGGCGCCCAGCGCCACGGAATTATCGACCGAGGCATTGGCGCCGGTGCCGAGCGCGGTGCTGAAGTCGGCGCTGGCGGTGCTGCCTTGGCCGATGGCGGTGCCGCTCGCGCCGCTGGCTTCACTGGAATTGCCGATCGCGGTGCTGGCTGAGCCCGTGGCGGCGGCGGCGGGGCCCACTGCCATTGCATTGGTGGCGGTGGCGGTGGCGGGCGGCAGGATAAGGGTAGTGTCGAAAGCGATGAACGGACTTCCGGTCGTGGTTATGCCGGCGATCAGCGCCTGGACCTGGCCGAGGTTGACCGCGTCGGCCGCTCCGGTGCCGGTGGCGACGTTGACGATGCGGCGTTCGGCGCCCGCCGCGCCGACCGAAACCGTATCCTCCTGATCGGCGACCGATCCGGTTCCAAGGGCGACGGCATTGCCCGCCGTGGCGATGGCATCGGTGCCGAGGGCAACGGTCCCGATGCTCTGGGCGGAGGCATGGTAGCCCAACGCCGTTCCCGATTCGAACGCCACGCTCGTCCCGCCGATCGCGGTGGCGTGAAAGGCGGCGGCGGCGTTGGCGCCGGTCGCCGTCGCATAGTCGCTGATCGCTCTGCTGCTGAAGCCGGTCGCGGTTGACGAAATCCCGCCCGCGCCGCTGCCGCTGCCGATCGCGGTGGATTGGCTGCCGAGCGCGTTGCTGTAAGCGCCGGCCGCGGTAGCATTGGCGCCGCCGGCCTTCGCATTCACGCCGATCGCGACTGCCGCGTCACCGCTCGCCGAGCTGGCATGGCCGGTCGCGATGGCATCGATGCCGCCCGCGGCGGCATCCTTGCCGGTGGCGACTGCCCCGGCGGCAAGCGCCGCGGCATTGGCGCCGGTGGCGGTGGCGCCATCGCTGGATGCCGCTGCGCCCTGGCCGAGCGCCGTGCTGGCGATGCCCGAGGCGGCGGCGCTTCCGCCGACAGCGGTGCTGTCCGCCGCGGTGGCTTCGCTGGCGGCACCGACCGCGGTGCTGCGGTCGCCGTTGGCACTGCTTCGGGTGCCGATGGCGGTGCCTTCGTCGGCTGTGGCGCTGGCGTCGACCCCGCATTCCAGCGTGTCGATCGGATCGTCCGCATTGCCGGCAATTCCATCCGGGCCGGCGTTGACGTTGCAGTCCACGGTCGGATCGGCCCAGGCGGGCGTGGCGAAGGTCAGCGCGGCGGCGAGCGCGAGCGGCGCGGCGGCGGTCATCAAGGCGGTGGCGATACGCATCCGATGTTTCTCCCGTTCCCGGCCGGCGGGATGCGCCGGTGGGATCAGGAGATGGCCGGACAGTCACCGGATCGGGAGGCTGAGGACGTGATGCGGTGCCGATGTTTAGCCGACGAGTTGCTGATTTTCATCCCAGTCGCACGAAATCCGCGACTCGATTGATGTTGATGATCGCATCGCTCTCGATCGCCTGCGCCCCGATCGCTTCGGCCCAGGCACGCACCGCGCGTGGCCGGTCGTCTTCCAGCCACGTTGCAAGGCGATCGGCGTCGGCGCTCGGCCAGATGCCGATCACCGGGCACGAAAGGGCGAACGCCGCGCCGCCCGACCGGCAGAGCCGGTCGAGCAGTCCCTCGGGAAGCTGCGGCGTATCGCAGGGCAGCGACAGCAGACGCTCATATCCGGCGTCGCGCGCCGCTGTCAGCGCGCCCGCCAGCCCGCCGAGCGGGCCCAGCCCGGCGCGCGGGCGATCGGGCACGCTCTCGCGGGCCGGGTGGGCGTGACCCGAAACGAAGACGGCGCCGCAAAAGGGTGCGAGCGCCGCGATCGACCAGTCGATCAGCTTGCGCCCCGCATATATTTCCTCCGCCTTGTCGCGGCCGAAGCGCGACGAGGCGCCGCCCGCAAGGACGACGCCGGCGATGGAGGCGGCGGCCGTCAATCGATCGTCCGCGCCAGTTCGTGGTTGAGCCACAGCGCGACGAGCGTCCCGATCGCGCCCGACAGCAGATAGGCGCCCGCCGCGATCAGCCCGAACTGGCTCGACAGCCACAGCGCGACCATCGGCGCGAAGCCCGCGCCGAACAGCCAGGCGAGATCGGAGGTGAGCGCCGATCCGGTATAGCGATGGCGCGGGTCGAAGTTCGACGACAGCGCCCCCGACGACTGGCCGAAGGAGAAGCCGAGCAGGATGAAGCCGAGGATCATGAAGGCCGCTTCGCCGGCCTCGCCCGCGCCGAGAAGCTGCGGCGCGAAGCCGCTGAAGGCGGCGATTGCGGCGGCGGTGACGCCCAGCAATGTGCGGCGCCCGACGCGGTCGGCGAGATAGCCCGAGGCGATGATCGCGAACACGCCGATTGCGGCTGCGACCGCCTCGATCATCAGAAAGCGCACCGGCGTCTCTTCGGTGAACAGAAACACCCACGACAGCGGGAACACCGTCACCATGTGAAAAAGGGCGAAGCTCGCGAGCGGAGCGAAGGCGCCCATCGCGATGATCCGCCATTCGGAACGCAGCGTCTCGGTCAGCTTCGCGGGCTCGAGGTCGCGATCCTCGAACAATGCGGCATATTCGGGGGTCACGACGATGCGCAGCCGCGCGAAAAGCGCGACGACATTGATCGCGAAGGCGACGAAGAAGGGATAGCGCCAGCCCCAGTCGAGAAAATCCTGCGCCGGCAGCGCCGCGATCAGGAACATGAAGAGCAGGCTCGCGACGATGAGTCCGAGCGGCGCGCCCAGTTGCGGGATCATCGCATACCAGCCGCGTTTTCCCTCCGGCGCGTTGATCGCGAGCAGCGAGGCGAGTCCGTCCCACGAGCCGCCGAGCGCGACGCCCTGGCCCATGCGGAAGAGCGCGAGGAGCAGCGCGGCGCCGATGCCCGCGGTCTCGTAGCTCGGCACGAAGGCGATCGCGGCGGTCGATCCGCCGAGCAGGAACAGCGCGATCGTCAGCTTGGCGCCGCGGCCATAAACGCGGTCGATCCATGAAAAGACCATCGTGCCGACCGGCCGCGCGAGAAAGGCGAGCGCGAAGATCGCGAACGACCACAGCGTGCCGGTGAGCGGATCGAGCTGCGAAAAGACGAGCTTCGGGAACACCAGCACCGAAGCGATGGCGAACACGAAAAAGTCGAAAAACTCCGACGTTCGGCCTATGATGACCCCGATCGCGATCTCGGCGGGAGAAATGCGATGATCGTCTTCATAGAGTGCGCGGGCGTCGCGTTCGGCCTGGGTGGTGGACGGCGCGGTTTCGGCAGACATAAGATGCGTCCTGCTGCTGGCGCTCCCGAAAAGGGACATTCGGTGGCGCGAGTCGATCATAGGGCAAAAACGCCCCTTATGAAATTGCCCCTGCGCGATCCGCGGCGATCGCGGGATTGGACAAAATGTCCTATGTGCAGTGCAACAAAGGAGGCCTAGGCGCGCATCATGCCAAGCAATCTCCCCCGTTTTCCTGCTCGCTGGCGGCTTTTGCCGCTACTCGCCGCGCTGCCTTTGCTGTCGGGTTGCGGGCTGGTCGTGCTCGACCCCGCGGGCGACGTTGCGCGCCAGCAGGGCGATCTGATCATCATCTCGACCGTGCTGATGCTGCTGATCATCGTGCCGGTGATGGCGCTGACGGTCTTCTTCGCGTGGAAATATCGCGCGGCGAACAAGCAGGCGACCTACAAGCCCGACTGGGATCATTCGACTCAGCTCGAACTCGTCATCTGGTCGGCGCCGCTGCTGATCATCATCTGCCTCGGCGCGGTGACCTGGGTCGCGACGCACCTGCTCGACCCCTATCGTCCGCTCGCGCGCACCGGGCCGGGGCAGGCGATCGCCGCCCATGTGAAGCCGCTCGACGTCAATGTCGTCGCGCTCGATTGGAAATGGCTGTTCATCTATCCCGAACAGGGGATTGCGACGGTGAACGAACTGGCGGTGCCGGTGAACCGGCCGATCCGCTTTCGCATTTCGGCCTCGTCGGTGATGAACAGCTTTTACGTCCCGGCGCTCGCGGGCCAGATTTACGCGATGCCGGGGATGGAGACCAAGCTGCACGGCGTGTTCGACAAGACCGGCACTTTCGATGGCTTTTCGGCCAATTATTCGGGCTGGGGCTTTTCCGACATGCGCTTCAAGGTGAAGAGCCTGCCCGCGCCCGCGTTCGACCAATGGGTCGCCGCGGCGAAGGCGTCGGGCGAGGGTGACCTGGGCCGCGCCGCCTATCTGAAGCTCGAAAAGCCGAGCCAGAAGGAGCCGGTGCGCCGCTTCGCCACGGTCGATCCCCAGCTTTTCGACGCGGTGGTCAATATGTGCGTCGAACCGGGCAAGATGTGCATGCACGACATGATGGCGATCGATGCGAAGGGCGGCGCGGGGGTCGCCGGCATCCAGAACGTCCGTTCGGTCACCTATGACAAGTTCGCCGCGCGCGGAACCGGCGGTCTTGCGAACTGGAGCGTCCGCTATGTCGCGGCGCTGTGCAGCCAGCAGATGCACTCGGCGGACCGTCCCGATGCGAAGCCGGTGAACCCGGCGCCGCTGAAGGGCGAAGGCCTGCCCCATCCCAATCAGGCGCCCGAGCGCACCGCGCTGAACGCCGTTCCCCGTCAGACAAGCTGAAGGCAGCCTTCGTGATCACCCCGCAACCCGCCCCCGCAACCGGCCCCTTCCTCGGCAAGCTGTCGCTCGACGCGCTGCCGCTGCACGAGCCGATCCTGGTCGTCACCTTCATCGCCGTCGCGATCGGCGGCATCGCGGTGCTGGCCGCGATCACCAAATATCGCCTGTGGGGCTGGCTGTGGCGCGACTGGCTGACCACCGTCGATCACAAGCGGATCGGGATCATGTACATGATCCTGGGCCTCATCATGTTCCTGCGCGGCTTTTCGGACGCGATCATGATGCGGTTGCAGCAGGCGATGGCCTTCGGCGGGTCCGAAGGCTATCTGCCGCCGCACCATTATGACCAGATCTTCACCGCGCACGGCGTGATCATGATCTTCTTCGTCGCGATGCCGTTCATCACGGGCCTGATGAACTATATCGTCCCGCTCCAGATCGGCGCGCGCGACGTCAGCTTTCCGTTTCTCAACAATTTCAGTTTCTGGATGACGGTGTCGGGCGCGGCGCTGACGATGATCTCGCTGTTCGTCGGCGAATATGCCCAGACCGGCTGGCTCGCCTATCCGCCCTTGTCGGGAATCGCCTACAGTCCCAATGTCGGCGTCGACTATTATATCTGGGGGCTTCAGATAGCCGGCGTCGGCACGACCCTGTCGGGCATCAACCTGATCGTTACGATCCTGAAACTCCGCGCGCCGGGCATGGGCCTGATGAAGATGCCGGTTTTCACCTGGACGTCGCTTTGCGCGAACATCCTGATCGTCGCCAGCTTCCCGATCCTGACCGCGACGCTGACCCTGCTGGCGCTCGATCGCTATGCCGGCACCAATTTCTTCACCAACGACCTCGGCGGCTCGCCGATGATGTATGTGAACCTGATCTGGATCTGGGGGCACCCGGAGGTCTATATCCTCGTGCTGCCGCTGTTCGGCGTCTATTCGGAAGTCACCTCGACCTTCTCGGGCAAAAAGCTCTTCGGCTATACCTCGATGGTCTATGCGACGATCTGCATCACCATCCTGTCGTATATCGTGTGGCTGCACCACTTCTTCACCATGGGGTCGGGGGCCAGCGTCAACAGCTTCTTCGGCATCACGACAATGGTGATCTCGATCCCGACGGGGGCAAAGCTCTTCAACTGGCTGTTCACCATGTATCGCGGCCGCATCCGCTTCGAACTGCCGATGATGTGGACGGTTGCCTTCATGCTGACCTTCGTCGTCGGCGGGATGACCGGGGTGCTGCTCGCGGTGCCGCCTGCCGACTTCGTTCTCCACAACTCGCTGTTCCTGATCGCGCACTTCCACAATGTGATCATCGGCGGCGTCCTGTTCGGCTTGTTCGCCGCGATCAATTACTGGTGGCCCAAGGCGTTCGGGTTCAAACTCGACGTCTTCTGGGGCAAGATCAGCTTCTGGTGCTGGGTGGTCGGCTTCTGGATGGCCTTCATGCCGCTCTATATCCTCGGCCTGATGGGGGTGACGCGGCGGATGCGCGTATTCGACGACCCGAGCCTGCAAATCTGGTTCGTGATCGCCGCCATCGGCGCCGCGGTGATCGCGGTGGGCATCGCGGCGATGCTGATCCAGTTCGGCGTCAGCATCTGGCGGCGCAAGGAACTCGTCGACGAAAGCGGCGATCCGTGGGGCGGCCGCACGCTCGAATGGGCGACCAGTTCGCCGCCGCCCGACTATAATTTCGCCTTCACCCCGGTGATCCATTCGCTCGACGCGTGGCACGACATGAAGAAGCGCGGGCACCAGCGCCCGGTCGCGGACTTTCGCGACATCCACATGCCGAGCAATACGGGCACCGGTTTCATCCTCGCGGCCTTTTGCCTGGTGATGGGGTTCGCGCTGGTCTGGCATATCTGGTGGCTGGTGATCGCCAGCTTCGTCGCGACGATTGCCTATGCGATCTTCCACACCTTCAACTACAAGCGCGACTTCGACATTCCGGCGGCCACCGTCGCGGCGGTCGAGGACGTGCGGACCCGCCACCTCGCGGCCGGAGCCTGATGCGATGAGCGCCAAAACCATCACCGCAGTCGCAGACGAGCCCGTCCAGTTCTACGATCTCGACGAACACGCGCATCCCGAGGGGCACAGCACGATGCTGGGCTTCTGGATCTATCTGATGAGCGATTGCCTCATCTTCGCGATCCTGTTCGCCTGCTTTGCGGTGCTCGGCGGTAGCTATGCCGCGGGGCCGGCGCCGAAGGATCTGTTCGACCTGCCGCTCGTCGCGCTCAACACCGCGATGCTGCTCTTCTCGTCGATCACATACGGTTTCGCGGTGCTCCAGATGCAGCAGGGCAAGGTCAAGGGAACGCAGCTCTGGCTCGCGATCACCGGCCTGTTCGGGCTCGCCTTCCTGGGGATCGAGCTTTACGAATTCCACCATCTGATCGAGATCGGCGCAACGCCACAGCGCAGCGCCTTCCTGTCGAGCTTCTTCACGCTCGTCGGCACGCACGGGCTGCACGTCACCTTCGGCACCCTCTGGCTGGTGGTGCTGATGGTCCAGCTCGGTAAGCATGGGCTGATCGCGGCGAACAAGCGCCGCGTCATGTGCCTGTCGATGTTCTGGCACTTCCTCGACGTCGTCTGGATCGGCGTCTTCACCATTGTCTATCTGATGGGAGTGCTGCGATGAGCGCCGACCCGCACCACGCCCATGCGGAGGGCGGTCCTCACGAGATCGAGATGCCGCACGCCTCGATGCGCGATTATCTCATCGGCTTCCTCCTGTCGGTGATCCTGACCGCCATCCCCTTCTGGCTGGTGATGGAGCGGCCGCTGTCGGACGGCGCGACCGCGGCGTTGATCATGGTCTTCGCGGCGGTGCAGATCGTCGTCCACATGGTCTTCTTCCTCCATATGTCGCCGAAGGCCGAGGGCGGCTGGTCGATCACCTCGCTGACCTTCACGATCATCATCGTCGTGATCATGCTCGCGGGATCGCTGTGGGTGATGCACCATCTCAACACCAACATGATGCCGATGCCGCACGATGTGAGCCAGCTTCCTTGAGACGGAGCCTTGTCGTCGCGGCGCTGATCGCCGTGGCGGCGGGTTTCGCCGCGCTCGGCATCTGGCAGCTCGAACGGCGCGTCTGGAAGCACGAACTCGTCGCTGCGGTCGATGCGCGCATCCACGCCGCGCCGGTCGCGGCGCCGGACCCCGATGCGTGGCCGGGGATCGATGCAAAGCGCGACGCCTATCGCCGCGTGACCGCGCGCGGGCATTTCCGCCATGACCGCGAGGCGCTGGTGCAGGCGGTGACGGAACGCGGCGCGGGCTATTGGGTGCTGACCCCGCTCGAAACCCCGCACTTCACCCTGCTCGTCAATCGCGGCTTCGTTCCCAAGGAGCGGCGCGATCCGCGCACGCGTGCAGCGGGGAACGCCGTCGGCGACACGACGGTGACCGGCCTGCTGCGCGTCACCGAGCCCGGCGGCGCCTTCCTGCGCGCCAATGACCCGGCAGCGGGCCGCTGGTATTCGCGCGATGTGGTGGCGATTGCGAAGGCAAGGGGACTGGGCCGGACGGCGCCCTATTTCGTCGACGCCGACGCCACGCCCAACCCCGGCGGCTATCCGGTCGGCGGGCTGACCATCGTGCGCTTTCCCGACAATCATATGGTCTATGCGCTGACCTGGTTCGCGCTTTGCGCATTGAGCCTCTTTTTCGCGGGGCGGCTGTGGCGTATCCGGGATTGATGACCGAACCCGCGATCCCGCCAGTCGATGCGCCCGCCGAGGCGAATGCCGGGCGGCGGAACATGGCGCTGCTGATCCAGCTCCGCTGGCTCGCGGTCGGGGGGCAGCTTGCGACGATCGGGGTCGTCACCGGCGTCCTGCACATCCATCTGCCGCTTGCGCCGCTGGTGGCGGCGATCGCGGTGCTGATCGCGATCAATGTCGCCAGCCTCGCGCTGCTGCGGCGCGGGCGCGCGGTGACCAATGCCGAGCTGACCGCGGCGCTGCTGTTCGACGTAGCGGCGCTCGGCTGGCAGCTTCATCACAGCGGCGGGCTCGCCAATCCCTTCGCTTCGCTCTTCCTGCTCCAGGTCGTGATCGGCGCGATCCTGCTGACTCCCGCCTCGTCGTGGGCGATCGTCGTCGCGGCGCTCGCCGCGATCGGGGTGCTCGCGGTCGAGCCGACCCCGCTGATCCTGCCGCCGCCCTATGCCGCCGATCCGATGGCGCTCTATCTCAAGGGCAGCCTCGTCTGCTTCCTGCTGATCGCGGTGCTGCTCGTCGCCTTCGTCACCCGGATCAGCCGCAATCTGCGCGACCGCGACGCCGCGCTCGCTGCGAGCCGCCAGCGCGCGGCGGAGGAGGATCATATCGTCCGCATGGGGCTGCTCGCCTCGGGCGCGGCGCACGAACTCGGGACGCCGCTATCGACCTTGTCGGTGCTGATCGGCGACTGGAAGAGCGCGCCGGACCTCGCAAAGGCGGAGCTTCAGGATGATCTTGCCGACATGGATGCGGCGGTGCGGCGCTGCAAGGCGATCGTCAGCGGCATCCTGATGTCGGCGGGGGAGGCGCGCGGGATCGCACCCGAAATGACGACGATGCGGACCTTCCTCGGCGATATCGTCGCCGACCATGCGGCCCGCTTCGCCGGGCGCATCGACCTCAATGATCGTTTCGGCGCCGATGTCGCGATCGTATCCGACCCGGCGCTGCGGCAGGTGATCGGCAACGTTATCGACAATGCCGCCGAAGTGTCGCCCGGCTGGATCGGCATCACCGCCTCGCGCGACGGCGAGACCGCGGTGATCGAGATCGCCGACCATGGCCCGGGCTTCGCCGCGGCGATGCTCGACGGGTTCGGTCAGCCCTATCGCTCGACCAAGGGGAGGCCCGGCGGCGGGCTGGGGCTGTTTCTGCTCGTCAACGTGTTGCGTAAGCTCGGCGGATGGGCGAGCGCCGAGAATCGCGATGCCGGCGGTGCGGTGGTGCGGATCATGCTGCCGCTCGCGGCGGTCGCGGCCCGCGAAAGCGAGGGTGCATGAGCGACCGGCGGCAATTGCTGATCGTCGAGGACGACGACGTCTTCGCGCGGACGCTCAAGCGGTCGTTCGAGCGCCGCGGCTATGAGGTGCGCGTCGCGGCAAGCCCCGACGAAGCCGAAGCGCTGCTGGCCGGGTGGCGTCCGGGCTTCGCGGTGGTCGACCTCAAGCTCGGCAATGCGTCGGGGCTCGCCTCGGTCCAGACGCTGCGCGCCGCCGACCCGGCGATGCGGATCGTCGTGCTCACCGGCTTCGCGAGCATCGCGACGGCGGTCGAGGCGATCAAATTGGGCGCCTCCTATTATCTCGCCAAGCCGTCGAACACCGACGATATCGAGGCGGCGTTCGATCGGTCGGAGGGGAATGTCGATGCGCCGCTCGACGCGCGGCCCTCGTCGATCAAGACCGTCGAGTGGGAGCATATCCACCAGACGCTCGTCGAAACCAATTTCAACATTTCGGAGGCCGCGCGGCGGCTGGGGATGCACCGGCGGACGCTCGCGCGGAAGCTCGAGAAACGGCAGGTGAAATGATGCGGCGATTGGCGCGCTTCGACCTCAACCTGCTCCAGGTGTTCGATGCGATCCACGCCAAGGGCGGGGTGTCGGCGGCCGCGCGTCACCTCAACCTGTCGCAGCCCGCGATCAGCCATGCGCTCGCGAAGCTGCGCGATGCGTTCGGCGATCCTTTATTCGTGCGGCAGGGCAATCGGCTGGTGCCGACGTCCGCCGCGCGCGCGATCGCGGGGCCGGTGCGCGAGGCGCTGCGCGGGCTCGACGCAGCGCTGGACGCCGCCACCGCCTTCGACCCGGCCGAGACCGCGCGCGAGTTTCGCATCGGGGTGCGCCTGTCGGGCGAGATGCCGCGCTTCTCCGCGCTCGCGCTCCGCGTGCGGAGCGAGGCGCCGCGCGCGATGCTGGCGAGCGTGACCTTTCGCCGCCGCGACCTGGTGGTGGCGCTCGCGAACGGCGACCTCGACCTCGCGCTCGATGTCGCCTTGCCAGCCGACGACCGGCTCTGCCGCCATTATCTCGGCACCGAACCGCCCGTCGTCGTGGCGCGCAAGGGGCATCCGCGCATCGACGGCGCGATCGACCTCGATACCTATCTCGCGCTCGACCATATCGTCGCCACCGCGCGGCCGCACGGGCCGGGGATGGAGGATATGGCGCTCGACCGCCTGGGGCTTGCGCGCCGCGTCGCGGTGCGGTGCCAGCACGCGATCACCGCGTGGCAGATCGTCGCCGCATCCGACATGCTCTTTTCGCTGCCGCGCTCGCATGCCGAAGTGCTCGACGCGATGTGGCCGATGCAGCTTGTCGACATGCCGCTGCCGGTCGAGCAGGGGGGCAGCTATCTCTATTGGCACCAGGCGGCCGACGCCGATCCCGGCCTGCGCTGGCTGCGCGGGATTATCGCGGATGAGTTGGGGAAGTCCGAATAAGTCTCCTTACATCGTCATCCCGGCGAAGGCCGGGATCTCGACCTTGCTTTGCAATGCACCGGCGAGATCCCGGCCTTCGCCGGGATGACGGAAGGATATTATTCAAGCGAATATCATATATTCTAACCTATCATTTCTATCGATGGATGATCATCGCTAGCGTCGCCGCAAATCACAGCGGAGACCTCCTATGACCGAGATCGAACTCGAAGCCGAACTCAACGACCTGCGCATGTCAAAGGAAGCGCAGCCGCTCTTCGACGCGGTGAAGCGCCATATCGCCGAGAATGTCGCGCCGATCACCGAGGAATTCTTCCGGCTCGGCGAGGGCCGCGCCGACCGCTGGAGTTGGGCGCCGGGTCAGCTCGAACTGCTCGAAGGCGCGAAGAACAAGGCGAAAGCCGCGGGTCTGTGGAATTTCTTCCTGCCGCACGGCGACACGGGGACGCCGCTCACCAACCTCGACTATGCCTATATCGCCGCCGAGCTCGGCAAGTCGCCGCTTGCGTCGGAATCGTTGAACTGCTCGGCGCCGGATACCGGGAATATGGAAGTGCTCGAAATGGTCGGCACGCCCGCGCAGAAGGAGCAATGGCTGAAGCCGCTGCTGAACGGCGAAATCCGCTCGGCCTATGTGATGACCGAACCCGGCGTCGCGTCGTCGGATGCGAGCAACCTTGAAACCAGCGCGGTGCTCGACGGCGACGAATGGGTCATCAACGGTGAGAAATATTTCATCAGCGGCGCCGGCGATCCGCGCTGCAAGATCCTGATCTGTATGCTGAGGACCAATCCCGAAGCCGCGCGCAAGGGGCAGCATTCGCAGATCCTCGTGCCGATGGACACGCCGGGGGTGCAGGTGCTCGGCCCGATGCGCGTGTTCGGCGCCGACCATGCGCCGCAGGGCCATATGCACATGCGCTTCGACAATGTCCGCGTGCCGCGCGAGAATATCCTGCTCGGCGAGGGCCGGGGGTTCGAGATTTCGCAGATGCGCCTCGGCCCGGGCCGCATCCATCATTGTATGCGCACGATCGGCAAGGCCGAACTCGCGCTCGACCTGATGGTCAAGCGCGGCAATTCGCGCACCGCCTTCGGGCGGCCGCTGTCGCAGCTCGGCAAGAATCTCGAGGTCATCGCGCGGGCGCGCTGCGATATAGAGGCGCTGCGGCTGATCGTGCTCAAGGCGGCGAAGGCGATGGACCTGCTCGGCAATCGACAGGCGCGCGTCTGGGTCAGCATGGCGAAGGCTATGGTGCCCGAACGCGTGTGCCAGATCATCGACCAGGCGATCCAGATCCACGGCGCCACCGGCATCTCACACTGGACGCCGCTGGCGGAGCTTTATGCCGACGTCCGCCATCTGCGCTTCGCCGACGGTCCCGACGAGGTTCATTATATGGTGGTGGGCCGCGAGGAATTGGGACGGCATTAAAGTCCGTCATTGCGAGGAGCGAAGCGACGAAGCAATCTCCAGCGATCGGCTCAAGGCTGCGCGTTGTAGATTGCTTCGCTTCGCTCGCAATGACGATAGGGGCGCTTGGGCCCTTCGCGGGACCGCAGGGCGTCAAAAACTCTTCGGCAATTTCAGCACATGCGTCGCGACATGGCTCAAGATCAGGTTCGTGCTGATCGGCGCGACCTGATAGAGCCGCGTTTCGCGGAACTTGCGTTCGATGTCATATTCCTCGGCGAAGCCGAAGCCGCCGTGGGTCTGGATGCACATGTCGGCGGCATACCAGCTCGCCTCCGACGCCAGCATCTTCGCCATATTGGCCTCGGTGCCGCACGGCTCGCCCGCCTCGAACATCGCCGCCGCCTGATCGACCATCGCGGCCGCCGCCGATAGCTGGACATAAGCGCGCGCGATCGGGAACTGGATTCCCTGATTTTCGCCGATCGGCCGCCCGAATACTTCACGCCCCGAGGCATAAGCCGACGCGCGGTCGATGAAGAAACGCCCGTCGCCGATACATTCGCTCGCAATCAGGATGCGCTCGGCGTTCATGCCGTCGAGGATATATTTGAAGCCCTTGCCTTCCTCGCCGATCAGGTTCGCGGCGGGAACGCGGAGGTCGTCGAAGAAGAGTTCGGTCGTCGCATGGTTGAGCATCGTGCGCACTGGGCGGATCGTCAGGCCATTGCCGACCGCCTCGCGCATGTCGACGAGCAGCACGCTCATCCCGTCGGACGATTTGGCGACCTGATCGCGCGGGGTGGTGCGGACGAGCAGCACCATCAGGTCGCTGTGCTCGGCGCGGCTGATCCAGATTTTCTGCCCGGAAACAACATAGTCATCACCGTCGCGCCGCGCGAAGGTCTTGATCCGCGTCGTATCGGTGCCGCTGGTCGGCTCGGTGACGCCGAAGGCCTGGAGACGCATCGCGCCGCTGGCGATGCCGGGCAGATAGCGCTGTTTCTGCTCGGCCGATCCATGCTTCAGGATCGTTCCCATCGTATACATCTGCGCGTGGCACGCGCCGCCGTTGCAGCCGGAACGGTGGATTTCCTCGAGGATCGCGGTCGCGGCCGACAGGCCGAGCCCGGCGCCGCCAAACTCCTCGGGCACGAGGACCGAGAGAAATCCCGATTGGGTGAGCGTGCGAACGAATTCGGTCGGATAGATGCGGTCGCGGTCGAGCGCCTGCCAATAGGAACCGGGAAAATCGGCGCACAGCCGGCGGACGGATTCGCGGATTTCGGGATGGGAGGGCTCGGGCATCGCTGGCTTTCCGGTTTCGATCTGAGACCCGTTGCCCATAGCGCAGATGCCGCTGCCTGCAATCGGCAAACGCGTTGGATCGGGACCCGACGCTGTCTCAGGAGGTCAGCGACCGGCTCAGCTTTTCTGCCCGCGCGCGCAAAATCTCGTCCTTCGTCTTCGCGAGCGCGGGGGCGGCCTTGTCGAGCAGCCGCCGCGCCCCGGCCTTGTCGTGATTGCCGGCCGCAACCTCGGCCAGTGCGACGTCGACGGTGGCGTCGAAATCGGGATTGCCGAGAAGCTGCGCGGTCTTTTCGCGGTCGACCGCGGCGAGCATCTGCCCGGCCTCGGTGAAGCGCCGGTTGGCGATCAGGCATTCGGCGGTGAAATAGCGGATCGAATGGGTGAGCGGAAAATCGGCGCCGAACTCCGATCGGCTGGCGTCGAGCGCGTCGCGCGCAACGCCGAGCGCTTTCGCCCGCTGCGGCGTCTGGCAGAGCGCCGAGGCATAGTCGATCTGTCCGACCAGCGCCTGGTGAGAATGCGCGCCGGCCTGCGCGGCGGCACCCTTCCAGACCTTTTCGGCTTCGGCCGCCGCCTCGGCATAGCGGCCGAGCGCCGCGAAGCTCTCGAAACGGGTCGAACGCAGGCCCAGAGTGAAGCGATGGTCGGGGCCGAATCTTTTCTCCATCGCCGCGAGCAGCGGCGTGCTGCCTTCCAATGCTTCCTTGTAGCGCCCGGTCATCGACAGGCTGTTCAGCCAGTGCTGGCGGGTGACGAGCGTGTCGGGATGGTCGGCGCCGCGGATGCGGGTTGAATCGGCGACGATAGCGCGTGCGATCGGCTCGGCCTTGTCGGCCTGTCCGAGCCGCATCAGCGTCAGCACCAGCGACGAGCGCGCCTTCAGCAACTGCCCCGGCGGAACGTCGCTTCCGCTCGCTTCGCCGATCGCCACCGCGCGGCGGAACGCGGGCTCGGCCCGTTCGATGTCGGCGAAATAATCATAGGCGCCTTCGGCGCGTGCGAGCGCGAATCCCATGCGACCGGTCTCGCCGCGCTTGCCGAGCCGCGCGCGTTCCCTTTCCAGCAGGCGGCCCGCCTCTTCGAGCCGGTCGGGCTGGCCCGAGGTCGCCTCCATATTGACGCGGTCGAGGCGGCCGGTGATGGCGTCGTCGCTTTCGGTCTCGCCCGCCTTCGCGAACAGCGCGTCGGCGCGCGCATATTCGGCGCGCGCGGTGTCGGGGTCGGAGCGCTGGTGAAAGGCGCGCGCGATGGCGAGGTGCAACCGCGCGGCGATCCCCGGATTGGCCGCGAAACGCTGGTCGATCTGCCCGCTCGCGCGCTTGATCGCGTCGACGACGGTTTCGTCGGCACTCGATTTCGCGGGGTCGGGGCTGCCGAGCACATCCTCGGCGATAAAGGCGTAGCTGGTCTCGGTCAGGTCGCGCGCGGCGATCGCGGCGCTCCGCTGATGCCAGGCATAGGCCGCAAGCGCCGAGGTCGCGAGCAGCCCGGCGGTCAGGCTCGCGAAGGCGGCGCGGACCCACGGCCGCTGCGCCGCGCGGCGCTCCTCGCGGCGTTTCTGATCGGCGAGGAAAGCGGCGCGCTCGGCGGCGTCGGCGGCCTGGGCGCGGCGCTCGTCGAGCCGCTCGATGCGCTCGGCAAGGTCGGCGGCGCTGTCCAGCCGGTCCCCCGGCGTCAGCGCGGCGGCGCGCGCGATGTCGCCCTGCAGCAGCGGGTCGGCGACCCGCTCCTCCCAGCCCGGCGCGAGCGCCGCGGTGAAATCACCGACGACGAGCTGATAGAGGATCAGCCCGAGCGCATAAATGTCGCTTTTCACCGTCGGCACCGCGTCGCCGATCAATTCGGGCGCGCGATAGGCGAGCGTGCCCGACCGCGGCTCGTCCTTGCCGAGATCGGTGTCGAGCGAGCCCGGATTGGTGATCTGGAAGCTGGCGAGCAGCGCGTCGTCGATCAGCCGTCCGCTGCCGAAATCGACGAGCCGCAGCACCCGGCCGCTCTCGCCGTCGTCGATCAGCATGTTGGCGGGCTTCAGATCCTTGTGGAGGACCCCGACGCTGTGGATGCCCGCGACCGCGCGCGCCGCCATCGCCGCGACCGCCAGCCGCTCGGCGAGCGGGATCGCGGACAGGCCGCCCTCGGCCCAGGCGAGCAGGTCGCGCCCGCCCCAGGCATATTCGAGGAAGAAGGGCGCCGCGTCGAAATTCCATTCGTGCAGCGCGGGAAGCGGCGATGTTTTGCCGAGCCCGGCTGACACCAGGCGCGACAGCGCCGCCTCGCGCTTCAGCGCGCGCAGCCGGTCGGGCGCGTCGGCGAATTTGAACACCCGCTGCTCGCCCGTCTTGGTCTGGCGCGCGAGCCAGACGTCCGCGGCGCCGGTATCGCCCAGCGGCCGTTCGAGTTGCCAGGCCTTGCGCCCTGGAACGCTGTCCCCGGCGGTGAAGGCGAAACGCGGTGCGAGCGGCGTATCGACGCTCTCGACCTCGACCAGTGCGGTCAGGCGATAGCCGACGCGCGGCACGGTGGCGACGATGTCCGAACCCGACGCGCCGAGCGCCTTGCGCAGCTTCGAGATGGCGGTCGCGAGCGAGCCTTCGACCACGGTCACGCCGGGCCACACCGCATCGAGAATTTCGTCCTTGGTGACGACTTCGCCCGCGCGCAGCAGCAACTCGTGCAGCACCTCGAGCGGCTTGCCCTCGAGCGCGACGGGGGCGCCGCCGATGCGCAGCGTCCAGCTCGCTTCGTCGAACTCAGCGTTCACAAAGCGCCACAACCGCCGCCGCCGCCGCGACGAATGAGTAGATGACATGATTTTGCGACCCCCTGCTACGCCCGCTTTTCCCAAGCTTTAGAAATTCTTGATAGTGGCATCAAGACTTTGCCGTTGCCGCGGATATAGGTAGCCGGAAGGTCGGGCTGCAGAAGGCCGGGCAGCGGATGCACCGTGCGCCGTGATCGGGTGAGCCGTCGCGATCCATCTCTTTTGAATTGGGGGAACATCATGCGTTTTGTCCTTGCCCTGATATCGCTTGCCGCCTGCTCGACGCAGGCCACTGTCCATGCCCAGACCGCGCCCAAGCCTTGGCCGCGCGAGGTGCAGGCGGTCTATGACCAGCTCAAGCAGGATTGCCGCGCCGAGGGTGGCAGGTTCGTTTCCGATCGCGCGGGTTTCGCGACCCAGGTCGAGGTGACGAACGACGGCAAGCCCGACTGGGTGGTCGAATATGCCGCGACCCGCTGCACGACGTCGGGCTATTCGGCGTGGTGCGGAACTGCGGGCTGCGTGATCGGTATCCTCGGGTCGACCAGGAACGGCCTGCGCGAAATCTTCAATAACAATGTCCGCGGCTGGGACATCATATCCGTCGATGCGAAGCGCAAGGGGCTGATGCTGCTGACCCACGGCAGCGTCTGCGGCGGATATGGCGCGGAGATCTGCGGGCAGACTTTGGTGTGGAACGGCCAGAAATGGGTGCAGACCGGAATGCAGCGGAACGTCGATCCGTCGAAGATGAAGGGCGGCGACGGTGCTGGCGAGGAAGAGAATTTTACCCCGCCGCCCCAGCACACCGGGCGGTGGCAGTTCGCGGGGACCGGACCGAATGCGATCGCGGCGGTGACCGGACACCCCGAGTTCGCGGCGATCGGCATCCGCTGTCAGCCCGGCGGCGGTCTCTATATGACCGTCGTGCCGAAGGCCGGCGTTCCACTTCCCGCCACGGGGCATCCTCTGCTGCTTTCGTTCCGAAGCTCGATGGAGGATCGCGAAGGAACGCAGACGCTCGTGCAGGAGCCGGGGAAGGGCGATTTCAGCGGGACGATCGACCCGGTCGTCGAAAGCCTACTCAGCGGCCGCGACACCGACCTGTCGTTGATCGCGAGCAGCGACGGCGGCGATGAATGGAAGGATCTGAGCTATGTGTCGCTCGGCGGATCGACTGCGGCGATCCGCGCGCTCGTTCCGCAATGCGCCTCGGCCGCGGGGGCGGCATCGGGCGCGCAGGCGGCGGGGCAAAAGCCCGTTGCGCCGCTCGGCATCGTTGCGGGCTATTATGTGAACGAGACCGAGCCTTGCGCGAACCCCGGCTTCGAGGCGCTCTACTATGACGGCAAGCGCCTCGGCCTGATGCGCGGCGGCGGGGCGCCGGGCAGCCTCGAGGAGAATTTCGTCGGTGCGCTCGGCAAGGTCGAAAAATCGCGCGGTTCCTTCTTCCTTCCCGAATGGGAGATGGAGGTGAAAGTCCTGTCGCCGACGCGCATTCAGCTCACCATCCAGGATACCGGCCCGCCGATGCGCTGGTGCCCGGCGGAGCAGCTCGGCGCGAAGTGGCGGCTGCGCTGACCAGCCACCGGAGCAGCGGAACTTTCGGCACCGGGGCGCGTTTCTCGATCATCTAAACAGGATGATGCGATGGCCAAATCGCCCGACGCGCGGGCGAGGGTGAGGTCGCGCGCCAATAGGGAGAATAGACATGTTCAGATGGGCTATTATTTTCGCGGTCGTCGCGCTCATTGCCGCGCTGCTCGGCTTCGGCGGCATTGCGGGCATTTCTGCCGAGTTCGCGAAAATCCTGTTGATCATCGGCGTCATATTGTTCGTCGTCGCCTTCCTCTTCGGACGCGGCGGGCGGACTACGCTTCCCTGACGGAGCGTTTGCAAAGCGAATTGTTCGGCCCGGTCGTCTGTCAGGCGGCCGGGCTTTTTGTGGCGTCGATCCGCTCGCAATGACGTCCGGATTTAATGCGCGGGCAGGGGACGCAGTTTGGCGGACGTTATATGCCAGCGGAGCTGGCTCGCGCTCGCCCCATCGACATCGTTGACGCGGCGCAGCACATAATCTCCGCCGAAGCGCTGCGACGCGCCGGTGTCGAGCGTCGCGTGGACGGTGACCGGAACCGTCAGATAGATCGAGCCGGCGGCGCCTTCGGCATCCCCGACCGTGCCGATCGTCACGCGGGTTGCGCGGGTGTGGGCAAAGCCGGCGCGAAACCCGTCCGGCGTCTGCTTCGGCGGGCCGTTTTCGCCCCATTGCAGCCACGCGGTGTCGTAATCCCCGGCAGCGAGCGCCGAATAATAGAGCTTCACCACCGCGATCGCCGCCGCCTTGCTGTCGGGCGCGGGGCGGCAATCCGCGGGCAGCGCGCCATCCTTGCCGAGCAGCGCGCAGCTTCGCGCAATCTCATTCTCGATCATCGCGCAGCTATTGGCGGCGTTGCAGGGCGGGTGCGTCGCGGGTGAGACGTTGCGGCAGAGCGCGGCGCGGCGATCGGCGGCCTGCTGGCCGATTTCCGCCCCGCAGGATCGCGGTCCGGCGGGCGCGGTCGCGAGTGCGGTCGGGGCGGGCGTGCCGGGTGCAGCCTCGACGGCGGTTTTCGCGGGCGGCGCGTCGGCGGCGGATTGGCCGGACGGCGCCGCCTGCCGTTCGCTCCCGCCATTGCAGGCCGCGATCAGCAGGACCAGGGGCGACAGCAGACCCGCGCGGTTTCGGTTCGTCATCCCGCCCTAACGCGCGCGCGGTTTCGGCGGTTCCGCCGTGATGATCCTAAATGCTCTTGCCCGCGTCGAGGGCATAGCCCGCCGAGCGCACCGTGCGGATGATGTCGGCGGTGCCGGGCAGATTGATCGCCTTGCGCAGGCGGCGGATATGCACATCGACGGTGCGCAGTTCGATGTCGCTGTCCTGCCCCCACACGCTGTCGAGCAACTGCCCGCGCGAGAAGACGCGGCCCGGATGCTCCATGAAATGGCGGAGCAGGCGGAACTCGGTCGGCCCCATCGCGACGATCTGGCCATTGCGGACCACCTTGTGCGCGACCGAATCGAGCTCGATGTCAGCATAGGCGAGCAACTCGCCGGCGAGCGCGGGGCGCAGGCGGCGGAGCACGGCCGAGACGCGCGCGACCAGTTCGCGCGGGCTGAACGGCTTGGTCACATAATCGTCGGCGCCGGTTTCGAGGCCGCGGATGCGGTCCTCCTCTTCGCCGCGCGCGGTGAGCATGATGATCGGCACGTTCGCCGACTTGGGGTTGCGGCGCAGCCGTCGGCAGACCTCGATTCCCGGCAGGCTCTCGATCATCCAGTCGAGCAGGACGATGTCGGGCACCCGTTCCTCGACCAGAATCAGCGCCTGTTCGCCGTCGGGGGTCTGGCGGACCGAAAAGCCTTCGCGCGCGAAATGCCAGACGATCAGCTCGGCGATCGCCTCGTCATCCTCGATCAGCAGCAGATCGGGTTGCGGCATCAGCCTTGCTCCTGCTCCGCGGCGCCATCCTCAGGCTGCTCGCCGCGTTCGCGTTCTTCCATCCGTTCGCCGGTGACGACATAATAGACCATCTCGGCGATGTTGGTCGCATGGTCGCCCATGCGCTCCAGATTCTTGGCGACGAACAGCAGGTGCGCGCTTTCGGTGATGTGCTTCGGATTTTCCATCATGAAGGTCACGAGGGTGCGAACGATGCTGTTGTAGAAATCGTCGACATTCTTGTCGCGGACGGTGACCCGCACCGCGAGGTCGGCGTCGCGCGCCGCGAAGCTGTCGAGCGCGTCGTGGATCAGTTCGGCGACGAGCGACGACATCGACGTCAGCACCGGGATCGCCTCGATCGAGCGGGTCTGGTCCATCAGCGCGACGCGCTTGGCGATATTCTTCGCATAGTCGCCGATGCGCTCGACGACCGAGACGATCTTGAGCGCCGCGATCATCTCGCGCAGGTCGTCGGCCATCGGCGCGCGGAGCGCAATCGTCTGGACGGTGAGCTGCTCGACCTCGGTTTCGAGCGCGTCGATCTTCTTGTCACCCTGCACGACCTGCGCGGCGAGCGCGAGGTCGCCGTTGCCGAGTGCGGCCATCGCCTGAAGCAGTGCCTGCTCGGCACGGCCGCCCATTTCGCTGATCAGACCGCGCAGGCGGTTCAGATCCTCGTCGAAGGCCTTGACGGTATGATCGTTGGTAAGTGCCATCTGTTTCGTCCTGTCCTGAAGGCTGCCCAGAAATCGGGCGCCTCCCTAATTTTTCTCGTCATGCTGAACTTGTTTCAGCATCCATGATCCGCCCTGTCCCCTCGGTGCGGCGCTTCAGGATAGCGCAGGCCATGGATGCTGAAACAAGTTCAGCATGACGAAGGGAGAGGGCGCTGTGCCTACCCATAACGCCCCGTGATATAGTCCTTGGTGCGTTCCGCCTTCGGGTTGGTGAAGATGTCGGTGGTCTTGCCATATTCGACCAGCGTCCCGAGGTGGAAGAAAGCCGTGCGCTGCGACACGCGCGCCGCCTGCTGCATGTTGTGCGTGACGATCACGATCGCATATTTGCCGCGCAGCTCGTGGATCAGTTCCTCGATCTTCGCGGTCGCGATCGGGTCGAGCGCCGAGCAGGGCTCGTCCATCAGGATCACCTCGGGATCGACCGCGATCGCGCGCGCGATGCAGAGGCGCTGCTGCTGGCCGCCCGACAGCGCGGTGCCGCTCTCGCCGAGCCGGTCCTTGACCTCGTCCCACAGGCCGGCGCGGGTCAGCGCGCGCTCGACGATGACGTCGAGGTCGGCCTTGTTCGCGGCGAGTCCGTGGATGCGGGGGCCATAGGCGACATTGTCGTAGATCGACTTGGGGAAGGGGTTCGGCTTCTGGAACACCATGCCGACCCGCGCGCGAAGCTGCACCACGTCCATCGACGGGGCATAGATATCCTCGCCGTCGAGCAGGATCGTGCCCGCCACCCGCGCGCTGGCGACCGTGTCGTTCATCCGGTTCAGCGAGCGCAGGAAGGTCGACTTGCCGCAGCCCGAGGGGCCGATGAAGGCGGTGACCAGATCGGTGCCGACGTCGATCGACACGTCCCTGATCGCCTGTTTCTCGCCATAGAAGACGTCGACCCCCTGGGCCTTCATCTTCGGATCGGCGATGGTCAGATCGTCTTGAGTCATAATCACCAGCGTTTTTCGAACTTGTTGCGGAGATAGATGGCGAGCGCGTTCATCGACAGCAGCACGATGAGCAGCACGATGATCGCCGCGGACGTCTTTTCGACGAAGCCGCGGTCGACCTCGTCGGACCAGAGGAAAATCTGCATCGGCAGCACGGTCGAGGGCGCGCAGATGCCGTTCGGGACGTCGCCGATGAAGGCGCGCATCCCGATCAAGAGCAGCGGCGCGGTCTCGCCGAGCGCGCGCGCCATGCCGATGATCGTGCCGGTGAGGATGCCGGGCAGCGCGAGCGGCAGGACATGGTGGAACACGACCTGCACGGGGCTCGCCCCGACGCCGAGCGCGGCGTCGCGGATCGACGGCGGCACCGCCTTGATCGCGTTGCGCGCGGCGATGACGATCACCGGCATCGTCATCAGCGCCAGCGTCAGTCCGCCGACGAGCGCGCTCGCCTGGCAGAGCCCGAACCAGTTGATGAACACCGCGAGCGCGAGCAGGCCGAAGATGATCGAGGGCACCGCGGCCAGATTGTTGATCGAGACTTCGATCAGGTCGGTCCAGCGGTTCTTCGGCGCATATTCCTCGAGATAGAGCGCCGCGAGCACCCCGGTCGGGAAAGCGATGAGGAAGGCGATGAAGATCGTCAGCACCGACCCCTTGAGCGCCCCCCAGATGCCCGCGACCGCGGGATCGGTCGCATCGGCATTGCGGAAGAAAGACCAGTGGAGGCCGGTCGACAGCTTGCCCGCCTGCTCCAGCGCCTCGACCTTCGCGCCGAGCGCGCCCTTGGCGCCCTCCTTGGCGGCGATATCGACTTCGGACGCGGCGGGCAGGTGAAAGACCGTCTTTGCCGTGAGCAGATCGGGATCGGCCTTGATCGCGGTGCGGACTTCCTTCCACGCATTTTCCGAAAGCAGCTTCGACCCGTCGGCCCCCAGCGCCTCGTCGGCGGCGAAGGCGACGATGTCGGCCAGCCCCGCGTTCGCGATCACCTGATCGGCGTCGGCATCGCCGAGCCGCGACGCATCGATCGTCAACGGCATCGCCTTGAAGTCGATCGGCACTTCGACATTGGTATAGGTAAAGCCGCGCAGGCCATTGCCAACCATCACGAAGAGGAGAAAGGCCAGGAAGGCGCCCGAGAGCAATACCGCGCCCAGCCCGAACAGCTTGAAGCGGCGTTCGGCGGCATAGCGGCTCGCGATGCGCTTCTGCATCGCGATGCCCTTCCAGTCGGTGGGGGCGGTGTCTCTATTCATAGGCTTCGCGATACTTTTTGACGATGCGCAGCGCGACGATGTTGAGCAGCAGCGTCACGACGAACAGCACCAGCCCCAGCGCGAAGGCCGCGAGCGTCTTCGCGCTGTCGAACTCCTGGTCGCCGGTCAGCAGCTTGACGATCTGCGCGGTCACCGTGGTGACGCTGGCAAAGGGATTGGCGGTGAGGTTGGCGGAAAGCCCCGCCGCCATCACCACGATCATCGTCTCGCCGATCGCACGGCTGACCGCGAGCAATATGCCGCCCATCACGCCGGGCAGGGCGGCAGGGATCAGCACCTGCCGGATCGTCTCGTTCGGCGTCGCGCCGAGCGCAAGGCTGCCGTCGCGCATCGCCTGCGGCACCGCATTGATGCTGTCGTCGGCCATCGAGGAGACGAAGGGAATGATCATCACCCCCATCACGATGCCCGCCGCGAGCGCGCTTTCGGTGCTGGCATTGGGAATGCCGATCGTCACCGCGAATTCGCGCAGCGCCGGCGCGATGGTCAGCGCGGCGAAATAGCCATAGACGACGGTGGGCACGCCCGCGAGGATCTCGAGGCAGGGCTTCACCCATTTGCGCACGCGCGGCGCGGCATATTGGGTGAGGTAGACCGCGGTCATCATGCCGATGGGAATGGCGACGATCATCGCGATGATCGCGCCGATCAGCACCGTGCCCCAGAACAGCGGGATACCACCGAAGGTATCGGGCTGCGCCGCGCCGCTCTGCGGGTTCCAATAGGTGCCGAACAACAGTTCGGTCGCGGGGACGAGGCGAAAGAAGCGGATCGATTCGAACAGCAGCGACAGTACGATGCCGAAGGTCGTCAGGATCGCGACCAGCGAAGCGAGCAGCAGCATCGCCATGACGATCTTCTCGACCCGCGTCCGCGCCCGGAAATCGGGCTTGATCCGCGTGAAGGCATAGAGCCCGCCCGCGAGTGCGAGCGCCAGCATTGCGGCGATGCCGATCCACGCATAGCTGTGCGTCGCTTGCGTATAGGGCTTCACCAGCGCCGCCGCGGCGGGAATGCGCACCGCGGCCTGCGCCCCTTGCGCGACATTGCGGGCATCGGACAGGATCGCGCCGCGCTCGAAGCCGGCGGGGGGCAGGCTCTGCGCCGCGTCGCTCGCGAGGACGCTGTTGGTGATCAGCGCGGGCGACACGCTCGACCAGACGGCGAGGAAGATCGCGGCGGGGACGAACAGCCACAGCGCGACATACCAGCCATGATATTGCGGCCGCGAATGCAGCTTCGCACCCGCGCGCGCCGCGAGCAGCGCCGAGCGTCCCCGGCCAGCCAGCCAGCCGATCAGCGCAAGGCCCGCGATGAGCAGGAGGAGGGCGGCGGCGTTGAAGGTCACTTGATCGTCATCCGGTCAAAACCTTCGTCATTGCGAGCGAAGCGAAGCAATCCAGAGCGGTTTACGCATACTCTGGATTGCCGCGTCGCTCCGCTCCTCGCAATGACGATCCGTGGAAAAATGGTGGCCGGACCGGACGAAACCCGCCCCAGCCACCAGCGGGGGGAAGGTTATTTCAGTTCCGCGCCATTCAGCGGTGTCATGCCCTTGGCGTTCGCCGCGGCCTTCGCCGCCACGTCGGGGGGCGAGATGACCAGGCCCTTGGCGGCGAGATAGCCGTCCTTCGCCGCGCCCTTCAGGAATTCCGCGACATAGTCCGCGAGCCCCGGGACGACGCCGACATGCGCCTTCTTGATATAGATGAACAGCGGACGCGACCCCGGATAGCTGCCCCCGGCGATCGTGTCATAGGTCGGCGACACGCCCTGCACCGGCACCGCCTTGATCTTGTCCTTGTTGGCGTCGAGGTAGGAGAAGCCGAAGATGCCGAGGCTGTCGGGGTTCTTGTCGAGCTTCGAGATTATGAGGTTATCATTCTCGCCCTGCTCGACATAGAAGGGCGCGCCGCGCAGGCCGGTGCAGACCGCTTCATGCTTGTCCTTGTCGCTGTCCTTCAGCGCCTTCATCTCGGGGTTGGCGTCGCAGCCCTTGCCGAGGATCAGTTCCTTGAAGGCATCGTAAGTGCCGCTGGTCGACGGCGGACCAAAGACCGAGATGCCGACCGCGGGCAGCGCCGGATTGACGTCCTTCCAGGTCTTGGCGGTGTTCGGCTTGCCATAGGGGTTCGCCGCGAGCGCCTTATAGACATCTTCCTCGGTCAGCTTGAACCCGGGGCCGCGCTGCGCTTCGCCGAGTGCGATGCCGTCGATGCCGACCTGAATCTCGACGATGTCCTTCACGCCGTTCGCCTGACAGGTGGCAAATTCCTTCGCCTTCATCCGGCGCGAGGCGTTGGCGATGTCGGGCGTATCGCCGCCCGCGCCCTGGCAGAAACGTTCGAAGCCGCCGCCGGTGCCGGTCGAATCGATCTTCGGCACCTTGTTCCCGGTCGCCTCGGCGAACTTCTCGCCGACCGCGGTCGCGAAGGGGTAGACGGTCGAGGAGCCGACCGCGCTGATATAATCGCGCGCCGCGCCACCCGAAGACGCCTGATCCTGACACGCGGACAGCGCCAGCGCGGCGGTCGCGACGCCAAGGGTGAGGGCAAATTTCTTCACCATGGAAAAATCCTGTCGGGGGTCGTTACCGAACCAAGCCGCCACCCCCGAGGGCGACTCGCTGAGCCGCCAATGGGGGATTCGTGTGACGTGTTTGTGACAGAGGGCGTCATATAAGTGTCATGAACAGCCCTGTGGCATGGCGCCGTAAAGCCCCTATCATGCAGGCGAAAGCAGCGAAGGGACGGATCATGATCCTCATCACCGGCCACGTCATCCTTACTTCCCAGCATCGCGAGCGCATGATCGCGCTCGGCGCCGAGCATAGCGCACGGTCGCGGGGCGAGACGGGGTGTCTGGCGCATCATTGCCATGTCGATGTCGAGAACCCCGACCGGATGATGTTCGTCGAGGAGTGGGAGAGCATCGACGCGGTCCGTGCCCATTTCGCGGTGCCCGCCTCGGGCGCGTTCGTCGCCGAAATGCGCGCGCTGTCGCCGCAGCCGCCGGTGATCCGTATCTATACCGCCGAGGATATCACCGCAAAGCTGATGGGGTAGGGGCGGGGCGCCCTCCCTACTTCGTCATCCCGGGAATCTTGCTCTTCTTCGTGGCTTCGTGCCTTTGTGGGAGATATTTTGGCTCGCACAAAGGCACGAAGCCACAAAGAAGGAGGGACGAAAAGCGCCGCTCCTCGGTCCCTCCCGCCAGCGGGAGGGGAGAAGGAACAAATCGCTTTCCTACATTATTCGGCTGCGTCAGCCTTGATCCTGGCTCTTTCGCATCATGGGCAAATGCGGTGGCGGTCGGCGTGCGGGCGCGGCCCGGTTTGGCTTCGCCGCAGCGCGCGGGGGACGGCCGCGGCAAATCGGCGCACAAGGCTGACCTTTACTGAACTTTGGATCGTCGCGGGGCGGTCGCCGCTGTCTCCCGCCGAACGATGCACCTTGATCCGTTCGTGTCGAGCGAAGTCGAGACACCGTGAAGGCAGGCGCGACCGATAGGTGTCTCGACTTCGCTCGACACGAACGGGAAGAGAGGGGCGGCGCCCGATCAGGCGGCGCTTACTTCCCCGCGACCAGCAGCGGCGCCAGATATTGCCCGGTGAAGCTGCGCTTCTCCTTCACCACCTGCTCGGGCGTCCCCGCCGCGACGATCTCGCCGCCCTTGACGCCGCCTTCGGGACCGAGGTCGACGATCCAGTCGGCGGTCTTGATGACGTCGAGATTATGCTCGATCACCACGACGCTGTTGCCCTGATCGACCAGAGCCTGCAGCACTTCGAGCAATTTGCGGACGTCCTCGAAATGCAGCCCCGTCGTCGGCTCGTCGAGGATGTAGAGCGTCTGCCCGGTCGACCGGCGCGACAATTCCTTCGCCAGCTTCACCCGCTGCGCTTCGCCGCCCGACAAGGTCGTCGCCTGCTGCCCGACCTTGATATAGCCGAGGCCCACCCGGACGAGCATCGCCATCTTGTCGCGGATCGCGGGCACCGCCTTGAAGAAATCGGCGGCATCCTCGACCGTCATGTCGAGCACGTCGGCGATGCTCTTGCCCTTGAACTTCACCTCCAGCGTCTCGCGGTTGTAGCGTTTGCCGTGGCACGTCTCGCACGTCACATAGACGTCGGGCAGGAAGTGCATCTCGATCTTGATCAGCCCGTCGCCGGTGCAGGTCTCGCAGCGCCCGCCCTTGACGTTGAAGCTGAAGCGCCCGGGCTTGTAGCCGCGCGCCTGCGCCTCTGGCAGCCCCGCGAACCAGTCGCGGATCACGGTGAAGGCGCCCGTATAGGTGGCGGGGTTCGATCGCGGGGTGCGGCCGATCGGCGACTGGTCGATGTCGATCACCTTGTCGCAATGCTCGAGCCCGGTTAGCGCGTCGTGCGGTCCCGCGACCATCCGCGCGCCGTTGAGCGTTCGCGCCGCGCTGGCGTAGAGCGTATCGATGACGAGGCTCGACTTGCCCGACCCGCTGAGGCCGGTGACGCAGGTGAAGGTGCCGAGCGGGATTTTCGCGGTGACATTGCGTAGGTTGTTGGCGCGCGCGCCCTTCAGCACCAGGTCGAAGCCGTTGCCGGGGCGGCGGTGCGCCGGAACCTCGATCTTCTTCGCGCCGGTCAGATAGGCGGCGGTCAGGCTCTGCTTGTTCGCGAGCACCTGTTTCAGCGTGCCCTCGGCGACGATCTCGCCGCCATGGACGCCAGCGCCCGGACCCATATCGACGACATAATCGGCGTGGCGGATCGCATCCTCGTCATGCTCGACGACGATCACCGTGTTGCCGAGGTCGCGGAGGCGCTTCAGGGTCGCGAGCAGCCGGTCGTTGTCGCGCTGGTGGAGGCCGATCGACGGCTCGTCGAGGACGTAGAGCACGCCGGACAGGCCGCTGCCGATCTGGCTGGCGAGACGGATGCGCTGGCTCTCGCCGCCTGACAGCGTGCCCGAGGTGCGGTTGAGGTTGAGATAATCGAGCCCGACATTGTTGAGGAAGCCGAGCCGCTCGTTGATCTCTTTCAGGATCGCCTTGGCGATCTGGCGCTGCGTGTCGTTCAGCTTCTCGTCGAGTGTGCTGAACCACGCGAGCGCGTCGGCGACGCTGCGCTGCGCGGACAGGCTGATGTCCTCGCCCGCGATCTTCACCGCGAGCGGTTCGGGGCGCAGGCGCGCGCCGTGGCACGTCTCGCACGGCTGCGCGGTCTGATATTTGCCCAGTTCCTCGCGCATCCACGCGCTCTCGGTCTGCAGCATCCGGCGATTGAGGTTGCCGATCACGCCCTCGAACGCCTTGTGTGTCGTGTAAGTGCGCTTGCCGTCCTTGAAGGTCAGCTCGACGGGCAGGCCGCCGGTGCCGTGCAGGATGATCTGCTGCACCGCGCCGGGCAGATCCTGCCACGGCGTATCGAGAGCGAAGTCATAGGCTTTGCCCAGGCTTTCGAGCACCTGCATATAGTAAGGCGAGGGCGGGTTCGATTTCGCCCACGGCACCACCGCGCCCTTTTTCAGGCTCAAGGCATGGTTGGGGACGACGAGTTCGGGATCGAACTCCAGCCGTTCGCCGAGCCCGTCGCACGCGGGGCAGGCGCCCTGCGGCGCGTTGAAGCTGAACAGCCGCGGTTCGATCTCGGCAATCGTGAAGCCCGAGACGGGGCAGGCGAATTTCTCGGAGAAGATGATGCGGTTCGCGGGGATTCCCGCGCCCTTGAGATTCCCCTCCCGCTCGCGGGAGGGGTTAGGGGAGGGCATGTCGAGGCCGGATGCTACCGGAACAGGCCCTCCCCCGACCCCTCCCGCAAGCGGGAGGGGAGAATTGGCGAGCGCCTCCGCCACCGTCGTATCGGCAAGATCGACATAAGCAAGCCCTTCGGCCAGCTTCAGCGCGGTTTCGAAGCTGTCGGCGAGCCGCGTCTCGATGCCTTCGCGCACGACGATGCGATCGACGACGACCTCGATGTCATGCTTGTATTTCTTGTCGAGCGTGGGCGCGTCCTCGATCTCGTAGAAGGTGCCGTCGATGCGGACGCGGGTGAAGCCTTCCTTCTGCCACTGCGCGAGTTCCTTCTTATACTCGCCCTTGCGGCCGCGCACGACGGGGGCGAGCAGATAGGCGCGCGTGCCTTCGGGAAGCTCGCGGACGCGGTCGACCATCTGGCTGACCGTCTGCGCGCTGATCGGCTCGCCGGTCGCGGGCGAATAGGGAATGCCGATGCGGGCCCAGAGCAGGCGCATATAGTCGTAGATCTCGGTCACCGTCGCGACCGTCGAGCGCGGGTTCCGCGACGTCGTCTTCTGCTCGATGCTGATCGCCGGCGACAGGCCGTCGATATGCTCGACGTCGGGCTTCTGCATCATTTCGAGGAACTGGCGCGCATAGGCCGACAGGCTCTCGACATAGCGCCGCTGCCCCTCGGCATAGATGGTGTCGAAGGCGAGGCTCGATTTCCCCGAGCCCGAAAGGCCGGTGATGACGATCAGCGCGTCGCGCGGCAGATCGACGTCGATGCCCTTGAGATTATGCTCGCGCGCGCCGCGCACGGAGATGTGAGTGAGACTCATGGGGGAGGCTTGTTCCAGATTTGTTCTTGAGACGCAAGGGGCGGTTTCGCGCCGCTTCGCCGCCTAGATAGGATGGCGCCCGCCGCACCGCAATGCACGGGCTTTCCACCAACATCCCAAAGGTTTCGACCAATGCACGGTGGTTCGCTTGACCGGTTCGCACGCCCGGCGGACAAGGCGATCATGTCCGTCGTTCCCGGGGGGGACGGCGCACGAGACTTAGGAGACTGGGGAATGACGAAATTTTTTGCAGGGGCCGCCGGCCTCGCGCTTGCGGCCGCATTGGCAGCGGCGCCCGCCTTGGCGCACGACGGCGCCAGAACGAAGACGCTGCTTGCCGACGCGGACGGCGCCGCGTCGGCGTCGGATGACGGATCGCTGAAGGCGCTGACCTTCGGCACCTGGGGCGTCGATCTCGGCGCGCGCGACACGTCGGTAAAGCCGGGCGACGACTTTGACAAATATGCGAATGGCGGCTGGTTTGCCCGCACCGAAATTCCGGCCGACCAGGCGTCGGCGGGCGTCGATTACGACGTCTATAATCTGACGCAGCGCCAGCTCCGCCAGCTCGTCACCGGCGCCGCGGCGACGAGCCAGGTCGGCGGCCTCTATCAGAGCTTCATGGACGAGGCGCGCGTCGAGGCGCTCGGCGCGAAGCCGCTGATGGCCGATATCGCGGCGGTGCAGGCGATCAAGGACCGGAGCGGGATGGCGCGCTTCATGGGCGCCTCGCAGGGGACGTTCGGCGCCTCGATCGTCAGCGGCGAACCCTATGCCGACAGCAACGACCCGACGACGAACGTGTTGTGGCTGGGGCAGGGCGGGCTCGGCCTTCCCGACCGCGACTATTATCTGAACGACAGCTTCAAGCCGCAACGCGACGCCTATCGCGCCTATATCGTCCGCACGATGAAGATGATCGGCGATGCCGCGCCCGAAAAGGCCGCCGACGCGATCCTTGCGTTCGAAACCGAGGTCGCAAAGGTCAGCTGGGCGATCGCCGACCGCCGCGACATCGGCAAGATCAACAACCCGATGTCGTCGGCCGAACTCGCCGCCTATGCGCCGGGGCTCGACTGGGATGCCTGGTTCGCGGGTGCGAACATCGCACCGCAGAAGCGGATCATCGTCAACGAGAACAGCGCGATCCGCGACATCGCGGCGCTCTATGCGAAGACACCGCTCGATACGCTGAGGCTGTGGCAGGAATTTCACGTCGCCGACAATGCGGCGAACTATCTGTCGAAGGACTGGGTCGACAGCCGCTTCGAATATAGCAAGGCGCTGAGCGGCGTGTCCGAACTGCGTCCGCGCTGGAAGCGCGGGCTGCGGCTGGTCGACGGCAGCCTCGGCGAACTGGTCGGCGAGGAATATGCAAAGGCCTATTTCCCCGCGAGCGCCAAGGCGAAGATGGAGACGCTGGTCGCCAATCTGAAACTCGCGATGGGCGACCGGATTCGCGGCAATGGCTGGATGGCGCCCGAGACCAAGGCGGCGGCGCTCGCCAAGCTCGACAAGATGGACGTCATGGTCGGCTATCCCGACAAGTGGCGCGACTATTCGGGGCTGAAGATCGATCCGGCCGATCTCTATGGCAATGTGAAGCGCAGCGCGGCGTTCGAATATGCCTATGCATTGTCCGATCTCGACAAGCCGGTCGACCGCAAGAAATGGTCGATGAACCCGCAGGAAGTGAACGCCTATAACGGCGGGCTCGAAAACAAGATCGTCTTTCCGGCGGCGATCCTGCAGGCGCCCTATTTCGCCGAAAGCGTCGACGATGCGGTCAATTATGGCGCGATCGGTGCGGTGATCGGGCACGAGATCACCCACGGCTTCGACGATCAGGGGCGCAAGATCGACGCCAACGGCGCGGTGCGCGACTGGTGGACCGCCGCCGACGCCAAGCGCTTCGACGCGCAGGCCAAGGGCTTCGGCGCGCAATATGCGACCTATGAGGCGGCGCCGGGCGCCTTCATCAACCCCGACCTGACGATGGGCGAGAATCTGGCCGATCTTGCGGGGCTGGAGGTCGCCTATGACGCCTATCACCGCTCGCTGGGCGGCAAGGAGGCGCCGGTGATCGACGGGCTGACCGGCGACCAGCGCTTCTTCCTCGCTTTCGCGCAGGCGTGGCGCGACAAGGCGCGCGACGATGCGATCAAGCAGCAGGTGGCGAGCGACCCGCACAGCCCCTCGCGCTGGCGCATCATCGGGCCGCTGCGCAACGTCGATGCCTGGTACAAGGCGTTCAACATCCCGGCGAGTGCCAAATATTATCTGAAGCCCGAGGACCGCACCCGGATCTGGTGAGGGTTTGCGTAAAAAGCCGTGTGCTCCCGCGGAGGCGGGAGCCCATCTCCGGTCGGTGCTATTTTGAACTGGCAGGAGATGGGTCCCCGCCTTCGCGGGGACACACGATTGCCATACTCTCGCTAGGCAGCGACCGGGCGCTGCCCCCGCACCGTCATCACGGCCAGCGATAGCGCCGCGCCCTGCCAGACGCTGAGCAACAGCGCGATCGACAGAATCGCCAGCGGAATGAAAAAGACCGGCCGGTTGAGCGGGTGGCGAGAAGCTGCTGGCAAAGGAACCGCCGTTCGGACATGGAGGGCGGGGTCAGAATGACGGCTGTGCGGTGCATCGTCAAATCCATGCGATCGGGCTTGCGCTGCCGGGAACGACGAGCCGAGCAAAACGTTGGACGGGCAGGTGCCTGAATGGGAAGGAGCGCTTCGATGATCAGGGCGATTTTGACGGCCAGTGCGGTGATGGCGCTGTTCGCGGCGGGACAGGTCGGCGCGATGCAGAAAAATCCCGATGGGACGACGGCGGAGGAGCGGTCCAATACGGCGCGGCTCAACGCCGACCAGCTGGCGAAAGCCAATGCGGAAACGCAGGCTTATGAGGCGCAGGTCGCGGCGCGCGATCAGCAGCAGGCCGCCGCGCAATCCGAATTCGCCAAAGAAACCGAGGCCTATGAGGCCGAAAAGGCGCGCGTGGCCGCGCTGTCGGCCGAGGAGCGGATTCAGTGGGAAGCCGATGTCGCGGCGTGCAAGGCCGGCGATACGTCGCGCTGCGCGCCGCAGCCCCAAAATTGACGCGCTGACGATAGCTATTGGGGAACGGCGGGAGGTTCCGGCGGTTCGCCGGGGCCTTTTTGGCGCGGTTTGTCGGCGGGCTCCGGTAAAGTCGCGGCGGGCGGAGGCGGCGCGACGGGGATGACCATCGCCGGCCCGTCTCGCGGTTCGGGGCGCGGTTGAGCTTCCGGGCGCGGCGCGGGATCGGGAAAGCGGCCGCCATAGCGATAATCGTCTGCCGGCTCGGGCGCCAGTTCGGGCGACGGCAGGGAATCGCCGTCGACCTGGCCCAATTCCCGAAATGCATCGCTCATCGGGCGATCATGCCGGGCGTTCAGCCGCGCGGCGACGCCATAGCTGTCGGCGCAGTCGGGGCAGGGCGGAGCGTCCGCCTGCCCGGTGACGAGCGCGTCGGGATTGGCGCTGAGCCCGGCAAAGGAGGCGTCGCTGTCGGCCGCGCGGTCGAACCCCTTGTCGACGACCGCGACACCCAGCAGTCCGCCGACCGCGACCCCGGCAAGACCGAGCCCAAGCGCGCAGACCAGCCGGCGCGCGGCGCGGTCGCGACTCGAAGAGGGGCGGGGTTTCCTCCTCATGACGCAAAGAAAGCCATTGTCGGCGGCGGATGCAAGCTCCCGGCCATTGGTCGATGCCCCAATGCGCTTCGTCCGCCTGATCGACGGGGTTTCCGGGCCGGTCGAACCTCTCGTGCGGGCCGGCCGGTTATGGCGCATTCCATCGATGCGGGATGCGGGCTGGTGCAATCTCCCCGGTTAACATCAGGCCGTATCCCGCATCTAAACCCCGGATTGAGAGGACTCCCCCCATGTTCAAACCGACGTTCAAACCGATGTTCAAGCCGATGTTCAAACCGGCCCTCGCCCTGATCTCCCTGACGATGGCAGCCACCGGCACAGCCGCGCCCGCGATGGCGCGGGACGACGAAGCACCGCGGGTCATGGTGCGTTACGGCGATCTCGACCTTCAGACCGTCGATGGCCGCGAGCGGCTCGATACCCGCATTCGCAGCGCGATCCGTTCGATGTGCCGTGTCGATCCCCGCCCTTCGCTGCAGCAGCGAATGCTCGGGCAGAGGTGCCAGGCACGCGCGCGAAGCAGCGTCGAACCGCAGCTCGCGGCCTTGCTGAAAGGCAGCAGCGCCCGGTTCGCGAGCGAGAAACCGCCGGTCGTCGCCGCTCCCTGACGGCCGTTGTGATCGGGGCCGCCCATAAGCAGGGGGTGGCCCCGATGAAGGCGATCATGCTCCGTGCGTGATCGCCTTTACGTCGTGCAGATAGGTGCGGCCGATGCGGTGGACGCCGCCTTCGCCCAGATCGACGCTCCACGCGCCGTCGCCATGGTGCTTGAGCCCGACGATGCCGTCGCGCCGGATCATCTTCGACCGATGGATACGCATGAACTGGTCGGGGTTCATGCGCGCCTCCAGCGACTTGATCGTCTGGTGGATCAGCCAGCTTCGGCCGCCGACGTGCAGGCGCATATAATCGCGCTCGGCCTCGATCAGGTCGACCTGGTCGGCATCGATGCGCAGCATCTCGCCCCGGTTCTGGACCCAGAATTCGTTGATCCACTTGCTCTTCTGCTTGGGCGCGCGGTCGGTCGCGCTCCACTCGCGCACGCGGGTCAGCGCGCGGGCGAGGCGATCGGGCGATACCGGCTTGAGCAGATAATCGACCGCGGCGACATCGAACGCCGCCACCGCATAGCGGTCGAAGGCGGTGACGAAGACGACCGCGGGCGGATTGTCGATCCCGTCGAGCGCCGCGGCGACCGCCAGCCCGTCGAGATCGGGCATCGCGATATCGCAGAGAACGAGGTCGGGCGCGAGCGCGTCGACCATGCGCAGCGCCGAGGCGCCGTCGCTGGCGGTTCCGACGAGCGAAATGCCGTCCTGCTGCCCGGCGAGGATCTGGAGCCGCTCGATCGCCAGCGGTTCGTCATCGACGATCAGGGTGCGCAGCGTCCGCATCATCTCAACATCCCTCCCGTGCCAGCGGCAGCCATAAGGAAACGAAGAAGCCGCCGCTGTCCGAAGGCCCCCATTCGCAGCCCGCTGCGGGGCCGTAGCGGGTCAGCAGCCGCTCGCGGACGTTGCCGAGGCCAAGGCCCGTTCCCGGCGCGGGAACCGGCGCCCCGGGATCGATGTCGTTTTCGATGCGGACGACGAGCAGGCCGTGCTCGCTGCTCGCGGTCAGCCGGATCGCGATCCGGCCCTTGCTGGGCGCGACGCCATATTTGATCGCATTCTCGATGATCGGTTGCAGGATCAGCACCGGGACGCAGGCGTTTTCCAGCTCCTTCGGCACCGCCACCTCGACCTGCAGCCGGTCGGGGAAGCGGACCTGCTCGATGTCGAGATAAAGCCGCTGGAGCGCGATTTCCTCATCGAGGCTGACGAGCTGTTCGGGATCGATCGCCAGGCTCGACCGTAGGAAGGACGACAGGTTCATGATCATCGTCTCGGCCTCGCTCTTCGATCCGCGCAGGACCAGCGTCGACAGCGAATTGAGCGTATTGAACAGAAAGTGCGGATTGACCTGATAGTGAAGCGCGCGGAGCTGCGCGGTCTGCGCCTCGATGCGGAAATGGTTCGCGCGCCGCTCGACCGCGCGCATCTCGTTGGCATAGCCGAAGGCGACATAGAGCGCGGCCCAGACCGCGAAGAAGAAATACCAGCGGATCGAGCTGTCGAGGATCAGCACGATTTCCCACGCGACGGGGAATTTCGCCTGGATGTCGGCGATGATCTTGGCCGAGTCCGGAAGCGGCAGCCAGTAATAGAAGACGAGCAGGTTGATGCACGCATAGACGATGACCAGCGGGATCGCCGCCCCCATCGCGACGGCAAGACGGGCGCCGAAGGCGCGCGGCTGGACGCGCTGGATGAGCTGATAGAGGACGAAGGTGCAGAGGATGCCCGCGACGACGACCACCGCGCGGCGGCCGGCATATTCCCATTGCTCGGCGCCCGCGAGGATGCCGAGGCCGGTCGTGATCAGGAAATAGAGCAGCCACATCGCGATGATCGATCCGATCGCGACCCGCGGATTGACGCGCGCGTCAGAGGCGCGCCAGTCGGGCGCCGCCGCCAGCATCTTCGCCCGTTGGTCGCGCAGGGTCTCTTTGCGGATATTCATGGTCATCGAAGTTGCCTTAGCGTCAAACAGCGCCGCAACGCCAGCAGGCTTCGGGACGCCAGTCGAAGCGGCGCGGACTTTGGTCGAAACGGGCTATCCCATGGCAGGGCGCGGCATCGTGCGGCGCCAGCCCCCGCGCTTGTAGACCGCCCATGCCATCGCCAGCGAAGCGAGTGAGGACAGCGGAAAGCTCCACCACAAGATGTCGCTGCCGATCGCCGCATAGCCGAAATAATAGATGCCGAGGCGGATCGGGAACATCGAGAGGAACAGGATGATCAGCGGCGGGACGACCGAGCCGTTGGCACGCAGCGTGCCGATCAGCACGATCGTGGTGCCAAAGGGCAGGAAGGTCCAGGTCGCGATCAACTGGATGTGGCGCGACACCTCGATCGCCGGGCTTTCGCTGCCGAGAAACAGTGCGAGCGCGGCGCGATCGCCGAGCAGGAGCAGCACGATCAGGATGCCGGTCATGACGAGGTTGATCGCCATGCCGCTGTTCGTCACCGACGCCACCCGGTCCCAGCGCGCCGCGCCGATATTCTGCGCTACCATCGCGCTGACCGCGGCGCCGATCGCGAGCGCGGGCATCTGGACATAATTCCAGAGCTGCAACGTCGCGCCATAGGCGGCGGCGGTGACGAGTCCCTCGCGGTTGACGAGCCCGACCATCACGAGCCCGGCGCCCGAGATGACGAGCATCTGCGCGCCCATCGGCAGGCCGCGCCCGATGATGAAGCGAAGCTCGCTCCCCGAGGGCAACAGATAGGCGAGTTCGCGGCCGCGAAGGCGCAGCACATGGTTTCGGGCATAGAACCAGGCGATCATCCCCACGAGGCTGATCGTCCCCGCGGTCGCGGTGGCGAGCGCGCTCCCCGCGATGCCGAGGCGCGGGAACGGGCCGAGGCCGAGGATCAGCACCGGGTTGAAGACGATGTCGAGCACGACGGTCAGCATCATGAAGCGCAGCGGCGTCACGGCATCGCCCGCGCCGCGCGACGCCATCATCAAGGTCACCGACAACATGCTGGCGGGCACCGCGAGGAAGGTAACGCGCAGATAGTCGTGCGCCAGACCGAACGCCTCGGGCGGGGTTTTCAGCCAATGCAATATCCGGTCGGACGCGAACCAGCCGACGACCGCGATCGCGATCGAAAAGATCAGCGCGAGCCCGATGACGCCGCCCGCCGCGCGCCGCGCCGCATCGATGTCGCCGCGTCCGATCGACTGGCCGATCAGCACCGTCGCCGCCATGCCGAAGCCGAAAAAGGCGCCGAACATCAGGAACATGATGATGTTGGCGTTGGCGGTTGCGGCGAGCGCGCTTTCGCCGAGGAATTGGCCGACCCAGATCGAGTTCACTGAACTCGACAATGTCTGCAATATGTTCGACGCGAGCGTCGGCAGCGCGAAGAGGATCAGCGTCTTGGTGATCGGCCCGCTGGTCAGGTCCATCCGCCCGCCACCGCGCGCGTTCTGGCGCGGCGGGATCGGCCCCGCGGCCGGGTCGGCCGCGGCCGCGACGGGCATCGGCGTGACGGGCGTTTCGCCGTCGGTCACCCCAGCCGTGCCAATGCGGCGGTCAGGCGCTCGGCTTCGGCCGCCTTGGCGGCATGGTCGGCGCGCGCCTTTTCGACCGCTTCGGGCTTGGCGCGTTCGACGAACGACGGGTTGTTCAGGCGACCGGCAAGGCCGCCCAGTTCCTTCGTCGCGGCGGCGAGCGCCTTGGTCAGGCGGTCGCGCTCGGCGGCGATGTCGATCACGCCTTCGAGTGGAACGGTGATCGTTTCGCCCTCGACGACGAGCTGCGCCGACGCACCCGCCGGCGCGGGATCGAAGCTGATCGCGTCGAGCCGCGCGAGGCGGTCGAGCTGCGCCGCGAGCTTGTCGGCGCGATCCTTCAGCGACGCCGGGAAGTGCGCGGTCAACCGCGCGCCCGGCGGCAAACCAAGCTCGGCCTTGGCGCCGCGGAGTTCGCTGACCAGTTTGATCAGCCAGTCGATATCCGCGCTCGCCTCCGCGTCGCGCTCTGCCTTCGGCTCGGGCCATTTGGCGGTGATCAGCGGATAGGCCTCGCGATCGCCAAGCCCCGTCCACAGCTCTTCGGTGATGAAGGGCATGAAGGGATGGAGCATGACGAGGATCTGGTCGAGCACCCAGCCGGCGACGGCGCGGGTTTCGGCCGCCTCGTTCCCCTCCCGCAAGCGGGAGGGGCTAGGGGAGGGCATGTCGTCCGCCATCCCTTCGCCTGAAACAGGCCCTCCCCCGACCCCTCCCGCAAGCGGGAGGGGAGAAAGGACGGGCTTGATCAGTTCCAGATACCAGTCGCAGAAACGGTCCCACGCAAAGCTGTAGATCGCATTCGCGGCGTCGTCGAAGCGATAGGCGGCGAAGGCCTTGTCGATCGCCGCGACGGTGTCGGCGACCTCGCCGATGATCCAGCGGTTGACCGGCAGGCTCGCCGCGGGCGCTTCGAGACTGGTCGAGGCGGAAATGCCGTTGGCTTCGCAGAAGCGCGCGGCGTTCCAGAGCTTGGTCGCGAAGTTGCGATAGCCCGCGAGGCGCGCGTCATCCATCTTGATGTCGCGGCCCTGGCTTTCCATCGCGCTCATGAAGAAGCGGAGGGCGTCGGCGCCATACTGGTCGATCAGCCCGAGCGGGTCGACGACATTGCCCTTCGACTTCGACATCTTCGCGCCGTCGGGCGCGCGGACGAGGCCGTGGAGATAGAGCGTCTTCCATGGAACGTCAGACATGAACTCCATGCCCTGCATCGCCATGCGCGCATCCCAGAAGAAGAGAATGTCGAAGCCCGAGACGAGCACGTCGTTGGGGTAGTGGCGGCGAAGCATCTCGGTATCGTCGGGCCAGCCGAGCGTCGCAAAGGGCCAGAGTGCCGAGGAGAACCAGGTGTCGAGGACGTCGGGATCGCGGGTCAGGGCGACGCCTGCGCCCGCCTGAGCCTGTGCGTCCTCTTCGGTTTCGGCGACGAAGATGCGGCCGTCCTCGGCATACCATGCCGGAATCCGGTGCCCCCACCAGAGCTGGCGCGACACGCACCAGGGCTGGATATTCTCCATCCAGTTGAAGAAGGTCTTTTCCCACGTCTTGGGAACGATATTGATGCGCCCGTCGCGCACCGCCGCCATCGGCGGCTGCGCCAGCGTTTCGGCATCGACATACCATTGGTCGGTCAGCCACGGTTCGATCACCACGCCGCCGCGGTCGCCGAACGGGGTCTGGATCGTGCGCGGCTCGGCGTCGTGCGCGTTGCCGTCCTTGTCGATGTGCGGGATCAGGAAGCCGCCTTCCTTCATTCGCTGCACGACGAGTTCGCGTGCGCCGTCGACGCCATCGCGCTTGAAGCGATGGAGGCCGAGGTATTCGTCGGGGATCAGCGCGTCGGCCGTCTGGATCACATTCGCATCGCCGTCGAGCATATTGAGCATCTCGCCGGGCTTGAACCCCGCGCGCTTGCCGACCTCAAAGTCGTTGAAATCATGCCCCGGCGTGATCTTCACCGCGCCCGACCCGAGTTCGGGGTCGGCATGTTCGTCGGCGACGACCTTGAAGCGGCGCCCGGTGATCGGCTGGAGGATGTCCTTGCCGATCACGCTCTTGTAGCGCGCATCGTCGGGGTGCACCGCGACCGCCATGTCGGCGAGCATCGTTTCGGGGCGCGTCGTCGCGACCTCGATATAATCGCGCCCGTCATCGAGTTTGACGCCGTCGGCGAGCGGATATTTGAAGTGCCAGAAGCCGCCCTGAACCTCGTGCGTCTCGACCTCGAGGTCCGAGATCGCGGTCTTGAGCTTCGGGTCCCAGTTCACCAGCCTTTTATCGCGGTAGATCAGGCCCTTTTTGTGCAGTTCGACGAACACCCTGACCACCGCGCGGGTGAAATGCGGGTCCATGGTGAACTGCTCGCGCGACCAGTCCATCGAACAGCCGAGGCGGCGGAGCTGGCCGGTGATGCGGCCGCCGCTTTCCGCCTTCCATTGCCACACCTTGTCGACGAACTCCTCGCGCGTGTAGTTGGTGCGTTTGTCCTGCCGCTCCTCGAGCTGGCGTTCGACGACCATCTGCGTCGCGATGCCGGCATGGTCCATGCCGACGACCCACAGCGCATCCTTGCCGCGCAGCCGTTCGTAGCGGACGAGCACGTCCTGCAACGTATTGTCGAGCGCATGGCCGATATGCAGCGCGCCGGTGACGTTCGGCGGCGGGTTGACGATCGTGAACGGCTGCGCGTTCGGGCGCTCAGGGCGGAACAGCCCGCGGCTTTCCCATGTCTGGGCCCATTTCGCCTCGATGGCGGCGGGATCGAAGGTTTTTTCCATCGGCATAGCGGGCGCCTTTGCCAGCCATGCTGCGGCGCGGCAAGGGGGAACCAACCTGCTTTTCGTCATGCCGGACTTGATCCGGCATCCCGCTTTGTGCGCTGGAAGGGAAAAGCGGGACCCCGGATCAAGTCCGGGGTGACGAGGACAAGGAAGCCGGGGCTATTTCTTGAGATATGTCCCCAGCCAGTCGAACACCGTGCGGTGCCACTGGACGCTGTTCGCGCCCTTCAACACCCAATGGTTCTCGTCGGGAAAGACGAGCAATTGCGACGGAACGCCGCGGCGCTGGAGCGCGGTGAAGGCGGCGATCCCCTGCGTATAGGGAATGCGGAAATCCTTTTCGCTGGTGATCACCAGCATCGGGGTCTTCCACTTGTCGACATGGTTCACCGGGTTCCATTTCTCGAATTCCTCAGGAACCTCGAAATAGGCGCCGCCATGCTCCCACTCGTCGAACCACAGCTCCTCGGTCTCATAGGCCATGGCGCGCGCGTCGAAGACGCCGTCGTGCTGGACGAGGCATTTGAAGCCGTCGGTCCACTGTCCCGCGATCCAGTTCATCATGTAACCGCCGTAGGAGGCGCCGAGCGCGCAGGCGTTGGCGATGTCGAGCTGGGTGTCCTGCTTGCCCGCGGCGGCGAGGCCGAGTTTCAGGTCCTGCAGCGGCTTGCCGCCCCAATCCTTGTTGATGCTGTCGGTGAAGGCCTGACCATAGCCGGTCGAACCGTGAAAATCGACGGTGACGACGCCATAACCCTGCTGCGCGAACAGGCGAGGGTTCCAGCGTGTCGACCAGCTGTTGCCGAAGCTGCCCTGCGGGCCGCCGTGGACGATGAAGGCGACCGGCAGCTTTGCGGCGGCGTTCGCGGGCTTCAGGATCATGCCCCACACCTTGTCGCCGTTCGCGCCCGCGAACTGCATCCGGTCGATCTTGACCGGATCGAATTGCGCGAGGGTTGCCGCATTGACCGCGCTGAGCTGTGTCACCTTGCCCTTTGCGTCGCGGACATAGACGTCGGTCGGCAGCAGCGCGGTGTTGCGCGAATAGAGGAGCTCGCCGCGGGGCAGCGGCGTGACGTCGCCGATGTTGCCGTCGAAGGCTTCGGTCGACGCCTTGAGCCGCTCGACCTTGCCGGTTGCGGCATCGACGCGAAAGACGGGGTGGTCGAGAACGTCGTCGGCGGTGACGTAAAGCGACTTGCCGTCTTCGGCCCAGGCGATCGACGCGACCGATCGGTCCCACGCGTCGGTCAGCTTCTTCGTCTCGCCATTTTCGAGGTTGCGCAGCATCAGTATCTGCCGGTCGGCTTCATAGCCGGGCCGCGCCATCGCGGCATAGGCGAGCCATTTGCCGTCGGGCGACGGGGCGGGCAGGGTGTCGGTCGCCTGATTGCTCTCGGTCAGATTGACCGGCATCATCCGGCTGTCGACCAGCCAGCTATAGATATCGAGATTGGTCGAGCGCGGCTCGTCGCGGTCGGCCTTGCGCATCGTGAAATAGACGGTGCGGCTGTCGGGCCCCCAAGCCAGTTCCTCGCCGCCGCCGAACGGCTTCGACGGCGTGTCGCCGACCAGCCCCGCGGCGATCGGGCGCGCCACGCTCGCCTTGCCGTCTGCGAGGTTGAAGACGAAGGGGCGGCTGTGCGTGCCGGGCGTTTCCCATTGGTCCCAGTGACGCACGAAACCCGCACCGTCCTTGTAGAGGCGGCCGGTGCCGGGGCCGACGAGCGCGCCCCGGTCTTTTACGTCCTTGGCGTCGCAGCCGAAATCGGTGCATTCCATCGGAATGTCGCCCCACGCGAGCAGCCGCTCGCCATTGGGCGAAATCTTGAAGCCCGCGACCTCGGCCCTGGTGTCGGTGACCTGCGTCGCCGCGCCGCCCGCCTTGACGTCGACCCGCCAGACCTGATCGCTGCCCGAGGCGTTCGAGAGGAAATAGAGGCTGCCGTCGGGCGCGAAGGCGGGCGATGTCTCGTTCTTGCCCGGCGTATCGGCGATCTGGACGGGCTTGGCGTCCTTTGTCTTGCGGTCGACGAGCCAGAGACCGGTCGAACGCTTGTAGGCGTCGGGCGCGGTCTCGGTCATCTGGAACACGATCCAGCGCCCGTCGGGCGACGCGGCCGGGGCGCCGACGCGCTTCAGCGTTGCGAGGTCGACCTCGGTCATCGGCCGGGCAAGGGCGGGGCAAGAGGAAAGGGCGGCGGCAAGCGCGATGGCGCTGGTGAGGATATGGTTACGCATGAAATGGGTTTAGCCGTGCAGAGCGTGCGTTCAACCCCGTTCGTGGCGCTGGTCGAACATCAAAGGCGCCTGGGGGTGGGGAGCGGCCTTTTAGCCAGCGGGTTTCAACGTCGCCAGCCACCGCACGATCGCGCTTTCCAGCCGGATGCGCGCGTCGGACCAGCTATGGTCGGTCGCGACGTGCAGCGTCTGGAGCTTCGTGCCGCCCTCTGCCCGGATCGCGTCGCTCAGCGCATCGCTCATCGACGCGAAGCCGTCGTCGGAGGTCAGCACGAACAAATGGGTGTCGCGGAGCCGCGGCGCCGCCTTGACGAAATCGAAGCGCTCCTTGTTGGCGATGATCTCGTCCGCCATGATTTCGGGGCTGGTGCCCGCGAGCGCTTCGAGGCCGTTGGCGCGGAGCAGCGCCGCGGCCTGGTCGCGCGGCACCCCGGCGAGCGCCCCCATATTGCCCGACGAGATCATCGCGGCGCCGAGCAGCGCCTTGTCGTGCGCCGCGGTCAGCGCGGTCACCCAGCCGCCCATGCTGTGGCCGATGACGACGAGGCGCACGGGGTCGATCCGGAGCTTCGCGGCATTGGCGGGATCGCGCGCGAAAGCGAGCACCGCATTGGTGTCGTCGAGATTGCCCGCGAGGCGATAGTCGCCCGGACTGCCCCACGCGCCGCGATAGTTGAAGGTGATCACCGTCCACCCCGCGCGGCGGATCGCCTGCGCGAGGTCCAGATTCTTCTCGAGCCCCGGCAGCCCGTGACAGAGAACGACCGCCGGATGCGGCCCGGCGCCCGCGGCGACATAGACGACGCCGTTGATCTCCACCCCGCCGGTCGGGATATGGACGACCTCCATCGCCGCCGGATGCTCCTTGTCGGGCGCGGGGTCGGTGTAGATCGCGGCCGGAATGTCCGGCGCCTGTGCCTGCGCGGCGAAGGGCAGGGCGGCCAGCGCGGCCGCGGCAAGCAGATGTCGCATCCTATTCTCCCTTGAAAGCGGCGAAGCTGCCGCCGCGTCCGGCACCCTCGGTGAAGCGTCTGGCACCCGCCGCCGCGCCTTCGCGCAGCGGTGCAACCCCGGCATGGGCTTCGTGCGCCAGCGCGCCCTCGATATCGAAATCCCACTGGCGATAGGCGCTGAGGCGGTCGCTGTTCATGCATATTTGCGGAAAGGCGGCGATCTGTTTCGCGAGCTCGATCGCGGCGGACAGCGCGCTTCCGTCGGCAACGACGCGGTCGGCGAGGCCGATGCGGAGCGCTTCGTCGGCGGCGACCGGGCGGCCGGTCAAGATCATGTCCATCGCGCGGCCCTGTCCGACGATGCGCGGCAGGCGGACGGTGCCGCCGTCGATCAGCGGCACGCCCCAGCGGCGGCAATAGACGCCGAACACCGCGCTCGCCGCGGCGACGCGCATGTCGCACCAGAGCGCGAGTTCGAGCCCGCCCGCGACCGCATGGCCCTCGACCGCGGCGATCACCGGCTTGTCGAGCAGCATCCGCGTCGGGCCCATCGGGCCGGGACCGTCGGGGTCGTAGCGCGTCGTGCCGACCGCGCCGAGGTCGAAACCGGCGCAGAAATGGCCTGTGCTGCCGGTCAGGATCGCGACGCGCGCTTCGGCATCGTTCGCGAAGGCGGTGAAGGCCTCGCGCAAAGCGATCGCGGTCGCGGGATCGACGGCACCGCGTTTTTCGGGGCGGTCGATGGTGACGATCGTCACCGGGCCGTCGCGGTCCACCAACACTGTCATGTGCATTCTCTCCGATCACTCGATGCCTTTCCGGGCTAACATGACAGGCGGGGCGAGGGCAAAGGGTTGAAACGATCCACGCCCTATCCTAGATCATCGACATGCGGGCCGGGCCCCTCTGGCGTCGGCGGAAGGTTATTCCGCCGCGTGATGTCGGACCGCATCGGGTGACACCGATGCTTGCGGCCCATCTCTCCCCTCAATCCTGGGTCGTGGTGTCGGCGTCACCTGCTTGATTTTATCAATCAGGAGGCCCTTATGACGCTCAATTCCCGATTTTACCGGCTGACCGAATGGCACCGCCGCATCGACGATGCGCTGCGCCGCGAAAACCGCCGCCGCGGCGCCGATCCGTTCCGGCTGCTGCGGCTGAAGGCCGCGAAGCTTGCGATACGCAAACGGCTCGCGAGCCTGTCGCGCCGGCCTGCGCTCGCGCTTTAATTCAACAGGATAAGCGACCGACGGCGCTGCCCCTCAGGGGCGGCGTCCTCGGCGTGTGCCAGGGATGATTATCATGGAATTTCTGTTCGCCGATTGGCTGGGAACCCCGGCCTGGTTCTGGCTGGCCTTCCTCGCCCTCGTCGCGGCGCTGACCGCCTTCGACCTCGGTATTCTCAACCGCGAAAACAAGGAGATGGGGATCGGTGAGAGCCTGAAGCTCTCGCTGCTCTACATCACCATCGCGCTCGCGTTCGGCGCGTGGATCTGGATCGAGAAGGGCGGCGAGGCGGGCCTGCAATATTATACCGGCTTTTTCATCGAGAAGGCGCTGTCGATCGACAATATCTTCGTCATCTCGCTGATCTTCGCGACCTTTGCGATCCCGCCGCGCTACCAGTATCGCGCTTTGCTCTGGGGCATCGTCGCGGTGATCGTGCTGCGCGGGATCATGATCGCGGGCGGCGCGGCGCTGGTCACCGAATATGGCTGGCTGCTCTATGTCTTCGCGGCTTTCCTGATCTTCACCGGCGTGAAGATGCTGTTCGCTGGCGACAAGCCGATGGACGTCGCGGGCAATCCGGTGGTCAAATGGCTCTCGCGCCATATCCCGATCACGCACGAACTGCATGGCGAGAAATTCTTCGTGCGCGTGCCCGATACGAAGACCGGCAAGCTGGCGCTCGCCGCGACGCCGCTGTTTCTCTCGCTGGTCGTGATCAACCTCGCCGACCTGGTGTTCGCGGTCGACAGCGTGCCCGCGATCTTCGCGATCACGACCGACACCTTCATCGTCTATACGTCGAACATCATGGCGATCCTCGGCCTGCGCGCGCTCTACTTTGCGCTCGCGGCGATGGTGCATCGCTTTCACTATCTGAAATATGCGCTGGCATTGGTGCTCGTCTTCATCGGATCGAAGATCTTCGTCGCCGATTTCGTGCTCGGTGGCGGCAAATTCCCGCCGCTCGTCAGCCTGGGCGTGACGGTGGCGCTGATCGCGGGCGGGGTGTTCTGGTCGCTGGTGAAGACGAAGGCAGAGGAACCCGCCGGCGGTTAGACCGCCATCAGCAGGATGTCGTCGTCGCGCGGCGCGGCGGCCTCGAAGGAGGGGAGCGGTTCGAACTCCTCTTCCTCGAGCGCGGCTGCGCCAAGGCCGTCGAGCTTGAAATGGCCGAGCCGGCGTTCGTCATCGGACCGCCAATTCTTGTCGAGATTGAGGGCGCTGACGAACAGCGCGCCGTGGCGTTCGAACATCTGGTGCGGGGCAAGCGTCATCCGCGTCCCGTTGTAGAGCGCCGTGATCCGGCGGCGGCGGGCGATCGCTTCCATCAGCGTCAGCCGGTTGTCATTCATCGCGAAATAGCCTCGGGGAGGGTCTGGGGGATTTTGTGCGTTGCAACATAATGCATCGACGCAGCGAATGGGGCAAGGGAAATCGTTTTCATGAGAAACGCTTTTCCTTGTCGCCGGCCGAATAAAAATGTCCGCCGGAGGCCTTGCGGCTTCCGACGGACAGGCTTTCCTCCCCAGGAAAGCTCGGGAGGCGCGGGGTTTCGTGCAAGGCGCCCCGCGCCGAAGAGGGTGGCACGAGGGGGTGCAACGGGTCCCCTCGCGCCGAACTCGCTTAAGCGGCGAACTGATTTCCCGCGGCCATCAGGCCGCAAACTGGTTCATGGTATTGTCCTTGCCCGCGGCCTTGAGGGCCGCTTCGCCGGCAAAATATTCCTTGTGATCGTCGCCGATGTCGCTGCCCGACATATTCTGATGCTTCACGCAGGCGATGCCCTGACGGATTTCGGCGCGCTGGACGTTCTTGACGTAGCCGAGCATCGCTTCGTCGCCGAAATATTCCTTCGCCAGATTGTCGGTCGACAGCGCGGCGGTGTGATAGGTCGGCAGGGTGATCAGGTGGTGGAAGATGCCCGCCCGCTTCGCCGCGTCGCGCTGGAAGGTGCGGATGCGGTTGTCGGCTTCGTCCGACAGCGCGGTGCCATCATAATCGACGCTCATCAGCCTGGCGCGGTCATAGGCGCTGACGTCCTTGCCCTCCTTTTCCCAGGCGTCGAACACCTGCTGGCGGAAGTTGAGCGTCCAGTTGAAGCTCGGCGAATTATTATAGGCGAGCTTCGCATTGGGGACGACTTCGCGGATGCGGTCGACCATGCCGGCGATCTGTTCGATGTGCGGCTTTTCGGTTTCGATCCACAGCAGGTCGGCGCCGTTCTGAAGGCTGGCGATGCAGTCCATGACGCAGCGATCCTCGCCGGTTCCGGGGCGGAACTGATAGAGGTTCGAGGGCAGGCGCTTCGGACGCATCAGCTTGCCGCCCCGGTTGATCAGCACGTCGCCGGGGTTGCCCGCGCCCTCGACCTCTTCGCAGTCGAGGAAGCCGTTATACTGGTCGCCGAGGTCGCCGGGTTCCTTCGAGACGGCGATCTGCTTGGTCAGGCCCGCGCCGAGGCTGTCGGTGCGCGTGACGATGATGCCGTCCTCGACGCCGAGCTCCATGAAGGCGTAGCGGCAGGCGCGGATTTTCGCGATGAAATCCTCGTGCGGCACGGTGACCTTGCCATCCTGGTGGCCGCACTGCTTTTCGTCCGAGACCTGATTTTCGATCTGCAGCGCGCAGGCGCCGGCCTCGATCATCTTCTTGGCGAGCAGATAGGTCGCCTCGGCATTGCCGAAGCCCGCGTCGATGTCGGCGATGATCGGCACGACGTGGGTTTCGTGATTGTCGATCGCGGCCTGGATCTGCTTGGCCTTGAGTTCGTCGCCCTCGGCGCGCGCGGCGTCGAGATCGCGGAACAGGCCGCCGAGTTCGCGCGCGTCGGCCTGGCGGAGGAAGGTGTAGATTTCCTCGATCAGCGCCGGGACGCTGGTCTTTTCGTGCATCGACTGGTCGGGCAGCGGGCCGAACTCGCTGCGCAGCGCCGCGACCATCCAGCCCGAGAGATAGATGTAGCGGCCCTTGACGGTGCCGAAATGCTTCTTGATCGAGATCATCTTCTGCTGCGCGATGAAGCCATGCCAGCAGCCGAGCGACTGGGTGTAGTTCGCGGGATCGGCGTCATAGGCGGCCATGTCGGCGCGCATGATCCGCGCGGTATAGCGGGCGATGTCGAGGCCGGTGCGGAACTTGTTCTGGGCGCGCATCCGGGCGATGCTTTCGCCGCTGATGCCGTCCCATGTGCCGTCGTAATCGCGGATGAGGCGGCCTGCCTGCGCCATGTCTTCCTGGTAGCCCATCGTCTGTATCCTTGTGCGGAGGTGATGGGTGGAAGTTGGCGAAAGTGCCGCGCAAAGGGAAAAGATTTGTCAATAAAATTTGTGAAATACACCGCATAGGTGTAAATTAGCATGTAAATCAGTAAAGAAAGTTACAATCGATGGCGGAGCGGCGGGTGTTTGCGGGGCCGGCGGTGCGCAAGGTGCGGCGCGAGGCAGGGATGACGCAGGCGGCGATGGCCGAGGCGCTTGCCATATCGCCGAGCTATCTCAACCTGATCGAGCATGGGCAGCGGCCGCTTTCCGCCACCGTGATCGTGCGGCTGGCCGAGCGCTTCGGCTTCGACGCCGCCAAATTGGGCGCGGAGGACGTGCCGGGCGGCCTCGCGGGCCTTCGGCGACGGCTGGCCGATCCACGCTTCGCCGACCTCGGCATCGGCGCGCAGGATATCGAGGAGTGGCTGCAGGCCGCGCCCGCGACCGCCGCGGCCTTTGCCCGGCTGTTCGACGCGGCGCCCGAAGCGCGCGGCGAAGTTGAGGGCGACGCGCCCGAAGTTGCCGCCGTGCGCCGCGCGATCGAGAAATGGCGCAACCATTTCCCGGACCTCGATGCGCGCGCCGAGGAACTGGCCGACGAACTGCGCCTCGCGGGCGGTGACCTGTACGGCACGATTTCGGAGCGTCTGCGCACGCGGCACCAGCTCGGCATCCGCATCCTGCCGAGCGACGTGATGCCCGACCGGCTGCGCTGGCTCGACTGGCACGCGCGGCAATTGATGCTGAACGAACTGCTGCGCCCCGCCTCGCGCACCTTTCAGGCCGCGGCGACGCTCGCGCAGATCGAGGCGAAGAGCGAAATCGACGCGCTCGTCGCGGGGGCGGAGTTTGCCGAGAGCGCCGCGGCGCGATTGTTCGAGCGCCATCTGATCCAATATTTCGCCGCCGCGCTGATGATGCCCTATGGCCGTTTCCTGCGCGCATGCGATGCCACGGGCTATGACCTGCTGCTGCTCCAGCGGCGTTTCGGCGCGGGTTATGAGCAGGTCGCGCACCGGCTCACGACGCTGCAACGCGTCGGCGCGCGCGGGCTGCCCTTCTTCATGCTGCGGATCGACCGCGCCGGGCAGGGGAGCAAACGCTATGCCGGGGCGAGCCAGTCGCCGCTCGTCGATGGCGACGCGCGCTGCCCCTTGTGGGGCATCCACGAGGCGTTCGCGCGGCCGGGGGAGGTCGTCGCCGATCTCGTCGAGCTCGAGGACGGATCGCGCTGGTTCACGCAAAGCCGCTCGGTCGCGGCGCCCGGCGCGACGGGCAGCGGCACCCCCGCGCGCTTCGCCGTCTGCGTCGGCGTCGATGCCAAGGTCGCCGCGCCACTGATCGCGGCGCGCGGGATCGACCTGATGCGATCGCCCGCGACGCCGGTCGGGCTCGGCTGCCGCCGCTGCACGCGCACCGGCTGCGTCCAGCGCTCGACGCCCCCGCTCGGCCGCCCGCTGCGATTCCGGGAGGGCGAGCGCGGGGTCAGCGCGTTCGATTTTGCAGGGGATTAAGGCATGATCGACTTTGGCTGAAGCCCTTGTGTGTCCCCGCGAAGGCGGGGACATACCGATAAGACGGCGCGCATCAGGCCTTTTGCGCCGCGACCCAGCGGTCGATCATCGATCCGAGCACGTCGATCGGCATCGCGCCCGCGGCCAGTGCGGTGTCGTGGAAAGCGCGGATGTCGAATCGGTCGCCCAGCGCCGCCCGCGCGCGCTCGCGCGTCGCGACCCAGCGCGTCTGCCCGACCATGTAGCTCGTCGCCTGCCCGGGCCAGACGCAATAGCGCTCGATCTCGGTGACATTCGACGGCTCGGGCGTGCCGAGCGCCTCTTTATAATAGGCGATCGCCTTCTCCCGGCTCCAGCGATAATGATGAAGGCCGGTATCGACGACGAGCCGCGCGGCGCGGAACATATAGGATCGCAGATAGCCGAGGCGGCCGAAGGGATCGCCATCATAGACCCCCATTTCGTCGGCGAGCTGTTCGGCATAAAGACCCCAGCCCTCGCTATAGACCGAATAGGTGGGCAGGCGCCGCAGCCGCGGGATTCCCGTCGCCTCCTGGGCGAGCGCGATCTGGTGGTGATGGCCGGGCGTCGCTTCGTGATAGGTCAGCGTCGGCAGCGTCCACGACGGGTTTTCGGCGGTGTCGCGCAGATTGATGTAATAGGCGCCGGGGCGTGAGCCGTCGAGCGCCGGGATCTGATAATAACCGCCGGTCGCGCCATCCTCGATCTCGGCCGGGACGCGGCGAATTTCGACCTTCGCCTTGGGCAGGCGGCCGAACATCTCGGGCAGCCGGCGCTGCATTTCCTCGATCTGTTCGTTGAGCTTGGCGATCAGCTTCGCCTTGCCGGCGTCTGTGTTCGGATAGATGAAGCGCTTGTCGGCGCCCAGCGCGAGCATCCGCTGCGCGACCGTCCCGCCAGTCATGCCCTGTTCGCGGAAGATCGCGTCGGCGCGCGCCGAGAGGTCGGCCATGCGTTCGAGCCCGAGCTGGTGAATCTCCTCGGCCGACATCTCGGTCGTCGTCGCGAAATTCAGGGCATAGGCGTAATATTCGTCGCCCTTCGGCAGGCGCCAGACCCCTGCGTCGTGGGTGGCCTTGGGACGGATGCGCGTCAGTTCGGCGGCCTGACGGCGCATCGCCGGATAGATTTTGCTATCGACGAGTCCGGCGCAGCGGCGCGCCCAGTCGCCCGCGATGCCTTTGGCTTCGGTCTTGGCCTTGAGATTGGTGGTGAGGCGATTGGCGTCGGCGGCGGGCGCCATGATCTTTCCATAGAGGCCGAGGGTGCGGTCGATGATGAAATCGGGCGGGATGACGCCGGCCGCATGATCGGTCTTCATCCGGCCCGTTTCATTGTCGAGCTGAACCGCGAAGTCCTCGCAGCGCGACAGATAGGCCTCGGCATCGGCGGCATCGGCGATACTATGCTGGTTGACGAGGAAATCGGGAATCGATTGATAGGTTCCGCCGAGCTGGGTGACCGGATGCGGCTCGGGCCAGCTGTGCAGGCCATAGGTGAACGTGTCGTAGGCCTTTACAAAATGCTCCCACGGGCCGCGGAAGGTTTCGTAATTGACGAGATCCATCCCCGACAGTTTCGACGCGTCGATCTTTTTGAGCCCCTCCAGACCGACGCGATAAAGATCGTGGCCGCGTTCGATGCCCGCGGGCGATCGGTCGGTGAGGCGCGATTTGGCCGCGGCGCCGGGGCCCTTGTCGAGCCCCAGGGAAGTCGCGAATTCGGGGTTGGTTTCGACCAGCATGTCGAACAGATGTTCATAGAGAGCGTTCAGCCGGCCGCCTTCGCTTGCCGCCGGATCGGCGAGCATCGCGCGGGCGGGCCGCGTAGCGGCGGCGGCGGATGCGGCGGCGAGTGCGGCCAGAAGAGTGCGGCGATCGAGCATGGAAATCTCCGGAAAATTATGGTTCGGCAGGGGTTCTAGCCCGCCCGGTCAGCGCCGTATTGTATCCAGTTGATGTTCGCGCCAGCGGCCGGGCGTGACGCCGCTGATGCGCGCGACGGCCCTGGTCATATGCGCCTGGTCGGTGAAATGCAGGCGATGCGCGATGGCGGCGAGCGGCTCTGGGCCCGCCCGGATCGCGGCGAGAGCGGCGCGGGCGCGGATGTCGGCGCGATAGGCCTTCGGCGTGCAGCCATAAGCGGTGCGGAAACCCCGGCTCAACGTCTCGGCGCGCACGCCGTGCGTCTCTGCCCAATCGCGGAGTGCGAAGGGCGCGAACGTCCGAAGGTCGTGGGCGAGCAGATCGGGCCAATCGTGCGCGGCAACGGGTGCGACCGCGAAATCCTCGACAAGCAGGGCGGCGGCATCGGCGGCGTCGCGGCTGGCGACCCGCACCAGCGCCTCGGGATCGCGCACCCGTCCGCGGACATGCGGCGTGCGAGCCAGTGTTGGCGGCAGGTCGAGGATCAGCACCCGGGCGCCGCGCGCCTCGACCCGGTCCAGATGCGATTCGAAGGCATGATGGATCAACGCATCGCCCGGCCCGACGTCGAAACGCCCTTCGTCGCCGGCTTCCTGATACCCGCCTTCGAGGATGATCGCGACATAGGCCGTATCGTGGCAATGACGGCCCCGCAGCTCGTTCGGCGCATGAGCCAGCAAGCCCAAAGGCGCATCAGCGAAGACAGGGGCGGCGGATGAAGAGGATGCGACCATTGCCCCAGTCTTATCGTCCGGCATAACGGAGGTCATCCCCGAACAGACCGGCGCTCGGAAGATTCGTCGGCGCGGAGTGGCCCGCTTCACCCCCTCCGGCTTGACCGCCGACCGTTGCCCGATAGGGACGAAGCGAGTGTAAAATTAACCGACAGTTGAGACCTCCACGCTAGGGTCGGCACCCGAAAGGGCCAGGTTTTTTCGATGTTCCGTCTGTTCAAACATTATGTGCCGCACGCCGTGGTCTGGCTGGCGCTCGTCGAGTTCATCGCGCTGCTCGGTTCGGCGGAGGCGGCCTGGCACATCTATGCCCATCTTTCCGGTTTCGACGCCGGGACGTTCGCGGCGCGCTCGGCGCGGATTGGAACCTTTGCGCTGTCCAATTCGCTCGCGATGATGGCGACCGGAATGTATGGCAGCGAGGCGCTGCGATCGATGAAATTCGCAACCGCGCGCCTACTCGCCGCGATCTCGCTCGGTGTGATCTTCATCTCGGTCGTCGGCTTTCTGCTGCCCTCCGCAACATTGTGGCGCGTCAACAGCCTGTATGCGATGGGGCTGGCGATCGCGGCGCTGTTCGTGATCCGGCTGGCGCTGACCCAGGTTGCGGGCGCCGAAGCGTTCAAGCGGCGTATCCTGGTGCTCGGAGCGGGCAAGCGCGCGGCGCGGCTGAAGGCGCTCGCCGATGCGCCGGGCAGCGGACTTGCCGTCGCGGGGTTCGTCGCCATGTCGGGCAGCGAACGCGCGGTGCCGGGCGCGGTCGCGCGCGACGCGATTCCCAGCCTGTCGGATCATGCCGTCGCGCTCGGCGCGGGCGAGGTGGTGCTGGCGATGGAGGAGCGCCGCGGCGCGTTGCCGCTGGCCGACCTGCTGCGCGTCAAGACGACCGGGGTGCATGTCAACGACATCGCGAGCTTCATCGAGCGCGAGACGGGGCGCGTCGATCTGGCAACGACCAACCCCAGCGCGCTGATCTTTTCGGACGGCTTTTCGGCGGGGCAGCGCATCTCGCGCGTCGGCAAGCGATTGTTCGACATTGTCGCGAGCCTGCTGGTGCTCGTCGTCGGATTGCCGCTGGTCCTGATCGGCGGACTGGCGGTGCTGTGCGACAGCCGCGGCCCGATCTTCTATCGCCAGTCGCGCGTCGGCCTGTATGGCGAACCCTATGACATCGTGAAGATCCGCTCGATGCGCACCGATGCCGAGGCGGCGGGCAAGGCGGTGTGGGCGAGCGAGAACGATCCGCGCATAACCCGTGTCGGTCATGTCATCCGCAAGCTTCGCATCGACGAACTGCCGCAGCTCTGGTGCGTCCTGAAGGGCGAAATGAGTATCGTCGGCCCGCGCCCCGAACGGCCGAGCTTCGTCGAGGAGCTGACCCGCGAACTGCCCTATTATGCCGAACGGCACATGGTGAAGCCGGGGCTGACCGGCTGGGCGCAGATCAATTACCCTTATGGCGCGTCGATCGAGGATGCCCGGGTGAAGCTGGAATATGACCTCTATTATGCCAAGAATTATTCGCCCTTCCTCGACCTGCTGATCCTGCTCCAGACGGTGCGTGTCGTGCTGTGGCCCGAGGGCGCGCGCTGACGGTGGCGACGCTCGGCGCCCTGTCGCAGCTTTTGTCGGCGCTGGCGTTCGCGGGTTTCGGCGGCGTCGCGTTGTGGCTGCTGTCGCGGCCGCGCGCGCGCATGGCGGCGCTGATGCCGTCGCCGCGCTGGCTGATCGTCGCCGCAATCGCGAGCGCCATCTGGTGCGCGGCGCTCTATCGCTTCGCACCCGGATCGTCAGAGGCGATGGTGGCGCGGTCGCTGCGCGATCTGGCGATGCTCGGCTGGCTGGGCGCGACCTTCTGGCCGGCGCGGGCGCCGACGCCGGGGCCGCCGCGCCTGATCCTGCGCCTGCTCGTCACCATTTGTACGATCGCGCTGGCCGGTGGAATCGCGGCGCATGTGCAGAGCGCGACAGCGGGCGTGTGGCTGAGCCCGGCGCTGGGCGTATCGGGGATGATCGTCGCGATCGGCGGGCTGCTGATCATCGATGGCGCCGCGCGCCGCGCGAGCGCGGGGCTGCGGATGCCGGTGATGGCGGTCGCGGGCGGCTTTGCGATGCTCTGGGCCTATGAGCTGAACGTCCAGCTCATCGGCGCGCTGACCGGCAAGCCCGCGTCGACGCTGATCCACCTGATCCCCGCGGTCGGGCTGATGATGGTGCCGACCTTCGTGCTCGCGGCGATGGACGTCGGGCGCGAGCGTATCCGCCTGTCGCGCAGCGTCGCGACGCGGACGCTGGTCCTGCTCGGCGCCGCTTCCTATCTGATCCTGATCGGGCTCGCCGGTGCGGTCGCGCGGCTGGTCGGCGGCGATTATGGCGAACTGGCGCAGAGCGTCTTCCTGATCGTCGCGCTCGGCGCGGGCGGGCTGCTGCTGCTGTCGGCGCGGGCGCGCGCGTGGCTGGCGGTGATGATCTCGAAACATTTCTTCGAGCATCGCTATGATTACCGCGCCGAATGGATGCGCTTCACCGCGACGCTGGCGCAGGGCGCCAAGGAGGAGGGGGGCGAGGACGACCGCAACCTGCACCGCCGCGTCGCGAAGGCGCTCGCGGAACTGACCGGCAGTCCCGGCGCCCTGCTGTTGCTGCCCGACGCGCAAGGAGCGTTCCGCGTCGCCGAACAATGGCATTGGCCTGCGGGGCTGGAGGAAGGCGCGGCGCTGCCGCTGCGGTCGAGCTTCATGCTGCAGGAAAGTCGGCATATCGTCGACCTCGACGCCGAACGCCGCGGGGCCGCGCCCGAGGGGCAGAGGGGCGGGGGGAAGGACCTCGCGATCCCCGGCTGGCTGCTTGCCGACACGCGCGCCTGGGTGGTGGTGCCGGTGCTGCATTTCCAGCGGATGATCGCGGTCGCGGTGCTGCACCGCCCTCCGGTATCGCGCCCGCTCGACTGGGAAGACCTCGACGTGCTGCGCATCGCGGGGCAGCAGGCGGCGAGCTACCTTGCCGAATCGCAGAGCCTGGAGGCCTTGTCGGAGGCGAAGCGCTTCGACGAGTTCAATCGCCGCTTCGCCTTCATCATGCACGACATCAAGAATCTGGCGAGCCAGCTTTCGCTGCTCGCGCGCAATGCCGAGCGCCATGCCGACAAGCCCGAATTTCGCGCCGACATGATAGGGACGCTGAAGATTTCGGCGGGGCGATTGTCCGACCTGCTCGTCCGCCTGTCGCCGCGCGAACGCCGCGCGGTGGAGGCGGGACGGGCGCTGGTCGAGCCGCTGCTGCGCGACGTCGCGGCCGAGATGCGGCCGCGCCGCGCGCTGTTCGTCGGCTGTCAGGCGGGGCTCGCGGCGTGGGGCGACGCGGCGTCGATCCGCCAGATCGTCCAGCACCTCGTCGCCAACGCAATCGACGCCTCGCCCGCCGGCACGCCGGTGCAGGTCGTCGCGGTCGCCGAACAGGGCCGCGCGCGGATCGACGTGATCGACCAGGGCGCCGGGATGACGCGCGCCTTCATCCGCGACGAATTGTTCAAGCCCTTCGTATCGACCAAGGACGGCGGTTTCGGGCTGGGCGCGTTCGAGGCGCTGGGACTGGCGCAGGCGATGGGCGGATCGATCGAGGTCGCGAGCGAGCCGGGGAAGGGCAGCGATTTCACGCTGTGGCTGCCGCTCGCCGACACGCGCGAGGACGCCGGAACAGGGGAGCCCATAGGGAAAGTGGCCTAGGATGACGGATGCGGGGACCAAAGAGACATTGCTGATCGTCGAGGACGACCCGGGGCTGCAGGCACAGCTCAAATGGGCCTATGACGATTATCGCGTGCTGATCGCGGGCGATCACGACAGCGCGATCGAATTGCTGCGCGCCGAGGAACCCGCGGTGGTGACGCTCGACCTCGGCCTGCCGCCCGATCCCGACGGCACGCGCGAGGGGTTTCGGGTGCTGAAGGCGATATTGGCGAACAAGCCCGATACCAAGGTCATCGTCGTGTCGGGGCATGGCGAACGCGCGAGCGCGCTGGCGGCGATCGCGAGCGGCGCATGGGATTTCTACCAGAAGCCGATCGACATCGAGGAACTGGGGCTGATCGTCCGCCGCGCCTTTCATGTGCGCGACCTCGAGGTCGAGAATGCCCGGCTGGCGAGTCAGGGGGCGGGCGACCATCGCGTGCTCGGCGGAATGATCACCGGCGCCCCCGAAATGGTCAAGGTCGCGCGCACGATCGAGCGGGTCGCGGGCCTCGACGTGTCGGTGATGCTGCTCGGCGCGAGCGGCACCGGCAAGGAATTGCTCGCGCGCGGGCTGCACGAGGCGAGCGGGCGGCGCGACGGCGCCTTCGTTGCGATCAACTGCGCCGCGATTCCCGAAAATCTGCTCGAAAGCGAATTGTTCGGGCACGAAAAGGGCGCGTTCACCGGCGCGGTCAAGACGACCGAGGGCAAGATCGAATTGGCGCACGGCGGCACTTTGTTCCTCGACGAGGTCGGCGACATTCCGCTGCCGCTTCAGGTCAAGCTGCTGCGTTTCCTGCAGGAGCGGACGATTGAGCGGATCGGCGGACGCAAGGCGATCGCGGTCGATACGCGCATCGTCTGCGCGACGCACCGCGACCTCGACGCGATGATCGCCGAGGGCAATTTTCGCGATGATCTTTATTACCGGCTCGCCGAGATGGTGGTGAAGATCCCGGCGCTTGCCGAGCGGCCGGGCGATGCGGTGCTGCTCGCGCGGCATTTCCTCCATCAATATGCGCCCGCGATGAACCCCTCGGTCCGCGGCTTCGCGCCCGATGCGCTGCAGGCGATCGACGAGGGGCGCTGGCCGGGCAATGTCCGCGAGTTGGAGAATCGCATCAAGCGCGCGGTGATCATGGCCGACGGAAAGCTGGTGATGCGCGAGGACCTCGATCTTTCCGGAGGCGAGAGCGACGGCGACGAAAGCTGGCTGAACCTGCGCGCCGCGCGCGAGGCGGCCGACCGCGTCGCGATCCGCCGCGCGATGATGCAGAGCGAGGGCAATATCTCGTCGGCGGCCAAGCTCCTCGGGATCAGCCGCCCGACGCTCTATGACCTGCTCAAGCAATATCGGATGCAGGCCTGAATGAATCGACACGGTACCCTCCGATTTCGTCATGCTGAACTTGGTTCAGCATCCATGGCCCGAGCGCGCATCACACGTCGCGTTTCCGGAAAGGCCGGGCCATGGACCCTGAAACAAGTTCAGGGTGACGAGAGATGAAGCGTGGCTGTTGGATCGGGGCGATCTTGATTGCCGTGCTCGCCGGTTGCGGTGATGCGCATTCGGACGGTCCACGCCAGCAATGGCTGGAACGCCGCGCCGAATTGCAGCGCGCGGTCGCCGACGATCCGGCCGCGATCCGGCCGCGCGTCGAACTGGCGCGCGCGCAACTGCGGCTGAGCGATGGCCTGGGTGCCGAGGCGTCGGTCAAGGCGGCGCTCGCGGCGGGAGCGAACGGCGATTATCTGCGCCCGCTGCTCGCGCGGGCCTATGCCTTGCAGGGCGACGGCAAACGTGCGCTTGCCGCGCTCGATTCCGGGCCGATCGCGCCCGAGATGATCGGCGAAGCGGCGTGGGTCGCGGGCGACGTCCACCTCGCCGACGGCGATCTGGGTGCGGCGCGCGACGCCTATGACCGGGCGGTGCGCGAACGGCCGCGCGATTCGGCGCTGTGGGTCGATATCGCGCGCTTTCGCGACGCCAACGCCGATGCGCAGGGCGCGCACGACGCGGTCGATTTCGCGATCGAACTCGATGGCCGGAATAGCGCGGCGCTGGCATATAAGGCCAATCTGGTGCGCACGCAGGGCGGACTGAACGCTTCGCTCGACTGGTATGAAAAGGCGCTCGCCGCCGATCCCGACAATGAAGATGCGCTGATCGATCAGGCGGCGACGCTCGGCGATCTGGGCCGCTACAAGGACATGCTCGCGGCGCTGCGCCATGCCGCGACGCTGGTCCCGCGCGACCCCCGGCTTTATTACCTCCAGGCCGTTCTTGCCGCGCGCGCGGAGCGCTATGCGCTCGCGCGCAGCCTGCTCCAGCGCACGCGCGGCGAGCTCGACGATCAACCCGGCGTCATGCTGCTCAGCGCGATCGTCGAACTCGAACTGGGCGGCCAGGCGGTGGCGGTGAACTGGGCCGAGCGGCTGCTGGCCGAGCAGCCGCATAATGTCACGGCCCGCCGCATCCTGGCCGCCGCCAATTGGGCCGACGGCGATGCCGATGCCGCCGCCGAGGCGCTGGCGCCGCTGGTCGATCGCGCGGATGCCGACAGCTGGTCGCTGCTGCTGGCGGCGCGCGTGGCGTCGGAACTGGGACGCAAGGGCGAAGCGGCCGACGATATCGCGCGCGCGGCGGCGCTGGCGCCCGGCGATGCGGAGCCGTTCGCGACGAACGACAGTTATGGGCTGGTTGCGGCGGCGGGCAATGCCGCGCCGCTCGACCCCGCCGCTGCGATCCCGGCGATTTCGGCCGACATGACGGCGGGCAATTTCGCCAGCGCGATCGCCCGGGCGGCGCGGCTGCGCGATGCGAACCGCGGGGTCGCCGATGCGCATATCTTGCTCGGCGACGCGGCGCTTGCCGGCGGACGCTTTGGGCTGGCGGTCGAATCCTATCGTGCCGCGCAGGCGCTCGATGGGGGCGAGCGCACGACGCTGCGGCTTGCCAACGCGCTGTTCCGTGCCGGCGACCCTGCCGGATCGGGCGCCGCGATCCTGCGGCTGCGCAACAGCCAGCCGTCGAGCATCGCCGCCGACCGGCTGGCGGGGCATCTGGCAATGGACCTTCAGCATTGGGACCAGGCCGCCGCGCATTTCGAACGGGTGCGGCGGCGTGTCGGCAATCGCGATGTCGTGATCCTGCGCGATCTGGCGCGCGCCTATGCCGCCGAGGGCGACCGCGATCGCGCCTTGCCGCTGATCGCCACGGCGTATCGATTGCAGCCGCTGAACGGTGAGATCATGCTTTTCTATGCCGATCTGCTCGAACGGCGAGGCGAGCGGCAGGCCGCGCAGGATTTGCGCGACAAGGCGGCGCAGATCGGGCGGTAGGCGGGGTGCGGCTGGCGGGTTTGGGGTGGGGAGCGAGCGTAGCGAGCCGGAAGGAAGAGCGCCGCCTTCGGCGGCCACCCACCCCCGCCCCCTCCCTTGCAGGGAGGGGAGAAGATAGGTCCGCAATCGGTCGAAAACCGAAGCCTTACAACCGCACCATCCGCATCCCCATTTCGCCATAGCGCGGGCCGCTCGTCCCGCCGACCGGCGCGGCGGCTTCGATCGCGGCGAGGTCGGCGGCGGTCAGGGTGAGGTCGGCCGCTCCGACGCTGTCCTCCATCGTCGCGCGGCGCTTGGTGCCGGGGATCGGCACGATGTCGGGGCCCTGCGCGAGCAGCCAGGCGAGCGCAACCTGCGCGTTCGACACTCCATGCTTCGCCGCGACCCCGGCGATCGCATCGACGATCGCGAGGTTGGCAGGAAAATTCTCTTCGGAATAGCGCGGATCGTTTCGCCGCCAGTCATTCTCGGGAAGCTCGTCGCGGCTGCGCACGGCGCCGGCCAGGAAACCGCGGCCGAGCGGCGAATAGGGGACGAAGCCGATGCCATATTCGCGGCAGACGGGGAGGATTTCGGCCTCGACGTCGCGCTCCCAGATCGAATATTCGCTCTGCAAGGCGGCGATCGGCGCGGCCTTGGCGGCGCGGCGCAGCGTTTCGGGGCCGGCTTCGGACAAGGCGATGTGGCGAACCTTGCCCTCCTTGACGAGCTCCATCATCGCGCCAACGGTGTCCTCGATCGGCACCGACGGATCGACGCGATGCTGATAGAAGAGGTCGATCGTGTCGATACCGAGCCGCCGGAGCGAGCCTTCGCACGCGCGGCGCGCGTTTTCGGGCGAGCCATCGACCCCGACGATCTGCTTGCCGTCGAATTTGAAGCCGAATTTGGTGGCGATCACCAGCCCCTCGCGCTTGCCTCGGATCGCTTCGCCGAGCAGTTCCTCGTTGCTGAACGGGCCATAGATTTCGGCGGTGTCGAAGAAAGTGACGCCAAGATCGATCGCGCGGTGGATCGTCCGCGTCGCCTCGTCCATGTCGGCGGCCTCGCCATAGAGGATATTGCCGCCCTTGATCATCGGCATACAGCCGACGCCGATCGCGGAGACTTCGAGATCCTGGCCGAGCTTGCGATATTTCATGGCGCTTCTCCTGTGCTGTCGCCGGCGACTCCATCGGCGGCGAATTTGGTGGCGGCGACGTCGGCGATAACATTGCCGATGGTCCGGAAGATGTCGGGAAAGGTCTCGACCGCGACGAGCAGCCCCAGCGGTGCGACGGGCACCCCCATCGCGATCGCGATCGGCGCGATCGAGGTGACGAAGCTGATCGATCCGGGCAGGCTGACCGAGGAGAGCGCGGCGGCCAGCGCGACCGCGAGGCCGACCGCCATCTCCCACGGTGTCAGCTCGACCCCGAATAGCCAGGCGACATAGACGACGACCGCGAGGTTCATCGCCGGGCTGGTGAAGCGGAACAGCGCGACCGCCAGCGGCAGAACGACGTCGGCTTTCTTGGGGTCGACGCCAAGTTCCTCGGTCGCGCGCAGCATCGCGGGCAGGCTGGCGAGCGAGCTTTGCGTGCTGAGCGCGACCGCGAAGGTCGGCACCATCGCGCGGAGGAAGCGCGGCAGGGGAATGCCGACGACGAGCACCGCGAGCAACAGCCCGAGCAGGATCGTCGCGGCGCCGATCGCCGAGAGCATCAGGACATAATGGAGCAGCCCGCCGAACGCCGAGACCCCGGCCTTGACCGCGAGCGCATAGCCCAGCGCGAAGACGCCGATCGGCGCGAGCGCAAGAACCCAGCCGATGACGACGAGCATCGCTTCGCCGAGCGCGCTGAACAGCCCCGACAATATCGCGCGGTTCGGCGACGAGATGCGCGTGATCGCAAAGGCGAAGATGGCAGTAAAGACGATCAGCGGCAGGATCGCGGTATCCGCGGCGGCGGCGATCGGGTTCGTCGGGATCAGCGACAGCAGGAAGTCGGCGAAGCTCGGCGAGGCGGTTCCCTCGACCGAACCGCCGAGCCCGTGGCGGAGCCCGTTTGCCGCCGCCGCCGACAGCGGAAACAGCCGCAGCAGAAGCGGCAGGACGAGCAGCGTCATCACCCCGACGATCAGATTGGCGCCGATGAAGGTCGCGACGGCGCGCGCCGCCAGCTTGCCCGCGCGCGCGGCGTCGGCGGTGGCGGTGATCCCGGTGATCAGCAGCGCGACGACGAGCGGCACGATCGTCATCTTGAGCGCGTTCAGCCACAAGGTGCCGATCGGCTCGACAAAGGGCAGCGAGGCGGTGCCGGTGTCGGGGGACGCCATCTCGATCCCGATCCCCAGCAACATGCCGGCAACGAGCGCCGAAAGGATGATCCATGCCGATTTCAAGTTCAAATCCCCCAAAGGAAGAGAGCCCAGCTTGCCAAGCAAAAACGGGTGACCTAGGGCCTCCCTATATGCCGGGGTCGGCTCTTGTCCTGCGACCCGGATTAAGTAGCAGAGGTGTCATGCGCAAGTTTTTCGGAACCGACGGGATTCGCGGACTGACCAACCGGGTTCCGATGACCGCCGAAGTCGCGATGCGCGTCGGCATGGCGGCAGGCGCGCATTTCCTGCGCGGCACCCACAAGCACCGCGTCGTGATCGGCAAGGACACGCGATTGTCGGGCTATATGCTCGAAAATGCGCTGGTCGCGGGCTTCACCAGCGTCGGCATGGACGTGGTGCAGGTCGGGCCGATGCCGACCCCGGCGGTCGCGATGCTGACGCGCTCGATGCGGGCGGATCTGGGCGTGATGATCTCGGCCAGCCACAATCCCTATGCCGACAACGGCATCAAATTATTCGGCCCCGACGGCTATAAATTGTCCGACGAGGACGAGGCGCAGATCGAGCAGCGGCTGACCGAGGAGCCGCGGCTGGCCGATCCGGCGCTGATCGGGCGCGCCAAACGCATCGAGGACGCGCGCGGCCGCTATATCCACGCCGTCAAGCTCAGCCTGCCCGAATCGGTCCGGCTCGACGGGCTCAAGATCGTGCTCGATTGCGCCAACGGCGCCGCCTATAACAGCGCGCCGACGGTGTTCTGGGAATTGGGGGCCGATGTGATCGCGGTCGGGGTCACCCCGAACGGCATCAACATCAACGACCGCTGCGGCTCGACTGCGCCGGCGCTGCTTCAGGAAACCGTGGTCGCGAGCGGCGCCGACATCGGCATCGCGCTCGACGGCGATGCCGACCGGCTGATCGTCGTCGACGAAAAAGGCGCGATCGTCGACGGCGACCAGATCATGGGACTGATCGGCGCAAGCTGGGCGCGGCAGGGGCTTCTCAAGGGCGGCGGGGTCGTCGCGACGGTGATGTCGAACCTGGGGCTCGAACGCTTTCTGGAGGGCGAGGGGCTGCGGCTCGAACGCACCAAGGTCGGCGACCGCTATGTTCTCGAACGGATGAGGAGCGGCGGCTTCAACGTCGGCGGCGAGCAGTCGGGGCATATGATCCTGTCGGACCATGCGACGACCGGCGACGGCACGCTCGCGGCGCTTCAGGTGCTCGCCGAACTGGTGCGGTCGGAAAAGCCCGCAAGCGAGCTGCTGCACCAGTTCGATCCGGTGCCGCAGCTTTTGAAGAATGTCCGCTTCGCGGGCGGCAAGCCGCTCGAGAATGGCGATGTCCAGGCGGCGATCGCCGAAGGCGAAGCGGCGCTGAACGGCCGCGGCCGTCTCGTCATCCGGGCGTCGGGCACCGAACCCGTGATCCGGGTGATGGCCGAAGGCGACGACGCCGGGCAGGTCGAACAGGTGGTCGACATGATCTGCGACGCGGTGCGCGTCGCGGCGGCGAATTGAACAGCTCTCTCGATACGAATGATTTGAAGGAAATTTGGAATGCTTGAAATGCGACCCGATTGCGAACGCTGCGGCCGCGATCTGCCCGCCGACATCCACGGCGCGTTCATTTGCTCGTTCGAATGCACTTTCTGCGCGACCTGCGCCGACAAGCTCGACGAGCGTTGCCCCAATTGCGGCGGCGACCTGCTCGACCGGCCGCTGCGCGAAGGCGCGGCGCTCGCCAAATTCCCGGCTTCGACGGAGCGAAAGTTCAAACGTTGAGCCTTCTCCTTTCTCGTCATGCTGAACTTGTTTCAGCATCCATGGCCTGCCTCCTCGATCAACGCAGCGTTGAAGGGACCGTCAGGCCATGGACCCTGAAACAAGTTCAGGGTGACGATGAATGGGAGGATGCGTGGTGACCGCACGCGTCCTGATTATCGCCGGCTCCGACAGCGGTGGCGGCGCGGGAATCCAGGCCGATATCAAGACGGTGACGATGCTGGGCGGCCACGCGATGACCGCGATCACCGCGATCACCGCGCAGAATACGCTGGGCGTGCAGGGCGTCCATGCGATCCCGGCCGAGATGGTGCTCGCGCAGATCGACAGCGTCGCGTCGGACATCGGCGTCGATGCGGTGAAGATCGGCATGATCGGCAGCGCGGAGACCGCGGCGGCGGTCGCCGAACGGCTGACGCGGCCCGATCTGGCCGAGGCCGCGGTGGTGTTCGACCCGGTGATGATCGCGACAAGCGGATCGGTGCTCGCCGATGCGGCGACGATCGCGGCGTTTCGCGCGCTGCTGAATCGCGCGATGGTCGCGACGCCGAACCTGCCCGAACTCGAAGCGCTCGGCGGCGAAGAGGCGGTGCTGGCGCATGGCTGCTCGCTGCTCGTCAAGGGCGGTCATGCCGAGGGCGAGACGGTGATCGACCGGCTTTTCGAGACGGGCGAGGGCGAAGTCGCGCGCTGGGAGGCGCCGCGGATCGACACGCCGCACAGCCACGGCACCGGCTGCACGCTCGCGAGCGCGATTGCGACCGGGCTGGCGCAGGGTATGCCGCTCGAACCCGCGATTGCGCGCGCGCGCGATTTCGTGCGGCTGTCGCTGCTCGACGCGCCGGGATTGGGAAGCGGCCACGGTCCGATGGGGCAGCAGGCGGTGCGCAACGACGGACTGTTCACCGGACCGGCGCTCAACCAGATCACGCTGCCGGCGAACGATTATTCGGCGTCGGTCGCTTTTTACAAGCAACTCGGCCTGACGCAGATCATCGACAGCCCGGACAATGGATATGCGCGGTTCGAGGCCGCGAATGGCGTGACCCTGTCGATCCATACGTTCCCCTCCCGCTTGCGGGAGGGGTTAGGGGAGGGGATGTCTTCAGCCATTATATCGTCGGAAACAAGCCCTCCCCCGACCCCTCCCGCAAGCGGGAGGGGAGAAAGAGGCACGACGACCTATCTGGAAAGCGGCGCGCTCGACGCCTGGGTCGCCTATCTCGCGCGGCGCGGGGTGCCGTTCGAGCAGATGCCGAAGGACGAGGAATGGGGCTGGCGCGAGGCGCGGCTGACCGATCCCGCGGGCAATCGCCTTTGCCTCTATCAGGCAGGCGAATATCGCAGATACCCGCCGTGGCGGATATGAAAGCCCCTCCCCTTCAGGGGAGGGGTTGGGGTGGGGGGCATCGGCCTTGCGCAATCCCGACAGCCCCCACCCCCGGCCCCTCCCCTGAAGGGGAGGGGGGATCATGCTGATCGTCGGGGTCGACGAAGCCGGGCGCGGGCCGCTTGCGGGGCCGGTCGTCGCGGCGGCGGTGCTGCTGTGCGAGGGCGGCATCGACGGGCTCGACGACAGCAAGAAGCTGACCGCGAAACGCCGCGGCGAGCTGGAGATATTGATCAAGGCGCGCTGCCGCTGGGGCGTCGGCGAGGCGAGCGTCGCGGAGATCGACCGCATCAACATATTGCAGGCGACCTTCCTCGCGATGACGCGCGCGGTCGAGGCGCTGGGCTTCGACCCGCACGAGGTGCTGGTCGATGGCAACCGCCTGCCCAAATGGCGCTACAGCGCGCGCGCGATCGTCGGCGGCGACGCGCTTCATCCATGCATTTCGGCGGCGAGCATCATCGCCAAGGAGCATCGCGACCGTTTCATGGTCGCCGCGGCGCGCGACTATCCGGCTTTTGGCTGGGATCGGAATATGGGCTATGGCACGCCCGAACATATGGCGGCGCTGCGCCAGCATGGGCCGACGCCGCACCACCGCGCGAGCTTCGCGCCGGTCGCGCAGCTCATGCTGATCTGACGGACGGGAGCGGATGATGCGCAGCGGATTCACGGCCGATGACGTTGCGACCCAGACCGGACGGCGCTTCCTGATCACCGGCGCCAACGCCGGGATCGGGTTCGAGGCGGCGAAGCTGCTCGCGGCGCGCGGCGCGCATGTCGTGCTCGCCTGCCGCGACGCGGGGCGTGCCGAGGCGGCGATGGATCGCATCCGCGCCGATACGCCCGCTGCCGACCTGTCGTTCCAGCCGCTCGACCTCGCCGATCTCGATCAGGTGAAGGAGGCGGCGGGCGCGGTGCTGGCCGGGCCACGGATCGATGGGCTGATCAACAACGCCGGGGTGATGATCCCGCCGCGGACGCTGACCAAGCAGGGTTATGAGCTGCAATTCGGGGTCAACCACCTCGGCACTTTCGCCTTCACCGGGTTGATTCACGGCCATGTCGACGACCGCATCGTCATCACCGCCAGCCTCGCGCACAAGGGCGGCGCGATGGATTACAGCGACCTTGGCGCGCAGCGCAGCTATCATCACTGGCAACGCTACCAGACGAGCAAGCTCGCCAATCTGCTGTTCATGTTCGAGCTCGACCGGCGGCTGAGCGCCGCGGGCCGCGCGACGCAGGCGATCGGCTGCCATCCCGGCGTCGCACTGACCGAACTCACGCGGCACTTGCCGTTTCCGCTGCGCGGCATGACGCCGCTTGCAACGCCCTTCTTCAACAGCGCCGCGCAGGGCGCCTGGCCGACCTTGCAGGCGGCGACCGGCGCGCATGTGCAGGGCGGCGATTATCTGGGGCCGCAGGGGCTGGGCGAGATATCGGGGCGTTCGGGCCCGGCGCGCGCCAGCGGCAAGGCGCGCGACCCGAAGCCGGCGCGCGAACTGTGGAACCGCTCGATCGACCTTGCCGGCGTCGATCCGGGGCTGTGAGAGGGACGCGGGAGATGGCGCAGCATGTGATGGACGAGGGGCCGCTGCACGATGCCGCCGGGCATCTGATCGACCCCGGCTATGCGACGCGCGAGGTGCGCCGCTATGACCGCGCGGCGATCGCCGCCGATCCGGCGCGGGTCAAGGAATGGGATTATTATTGCGTACTCGACGGGGATTTCGGGCTCGCGCTGACCGTCGCCGACAATGGTTATGTCGGCTTTCTCGGCGTGTCGTGGATGGATTTGCGGGGGCGGAGCTTCGTCAATCACGGCGCGCTGGTCGCCGAGCCGATGGGCGGCATGGTGCTGCCGCCGAGCGCCGATCGCGGCGACATCGTCCAGACGCAGGACGGGCTCGAGCTCGCGTTCCGGCACGAGCCCGGCGGGCGGCGATTGACTGTCCATGCACCGGGTTTCGACGAGGGGCGCGGGCTGTCGGGCGAGATATGGCTCGATCAGCCGGCGATGGACCGGATGGTGATCGCGACGCCTTTCGCCGACGATCCGCACGCTTTCTACTACAACCAGAAGATCAACTGCATGGCAGCGCAGGGGCGTGTGAAGATCGGTCCGGAATCACATGATTTTGTGCCGAAAAAGACCTTTGCGGTGCTCGACTGGGGGCGCGGCGTCTGGACCTATGACAATGTCTGGTATTGGGGATCGGCGTCGGGACTGGTCGACGGGCGCCCGTTCGGTTTCAATATCGGCTACGGTTTTGGCGACACGTCGGCGGCGAGCGAGAATATGCTGTTCGTCGATGGCCGCGCGCACAAGCTCGATCAGGTGACCTTCCATATGCCCGATGGCGCGCCCGACAGCGCGCCGTGGCGCTTCACGAGCAACGACGGGCGCTTCGAGATGGATTTCGCTCCGGCGGTCAACCGCTGGGCGAAGGTCGATGCGGGGATGGTCCAGACCGAGCAGGATCAGGTCTTCGGTTATTTCTCCGGCCGGGCGATCCTCGACGACGGCACCGTGTTGACGGTGCGGGGCCTGCCGGGCTTCGCCGAGAAGGTCGCGAACCGCTGGTAGCCATCGCTGCGCGAAATTTTTTCCGCGAGTGAGTCCCGATCGTCACACCACCAGTGGTTGAGTCCGCGAGTCGCGACAGACTCCATATGTCGTGGCAGACTCCTTTCGTTCTCCTCCCCTTAACCATTTGGACACGCGGAATCCCTAGAGTCCCGGGCTTGACGGCGGACTCCGCCGGACTCATCAAGGCCTTCTTTGCAATGGAAACAGGGGCAAGCGGCATGGGTGTGATGGAACGGGTCAAGGCCCCGGCGGCGAAGCAGCGGACACCGAAGGCGGTCCCGGCCGACCTGCCGCTCAACAGCATCCTGCAGGGCGATTGCATCGATATGATGCGCTCGCTGCCCGCCGCGTCGATCGACATGATCTTCGCCGATCCGCCCTATAATCTGCAACTCGGCGGCGACCTGCATCGCCCCGACGGCAGCCAGGTCGATGCGGTCGACGACGAATGGGACAAGTTCGACAGCCTCGCGACCTATGACCGCTTCACCCATGCGTGGCTGAAGGAAGCGAAGCGCATCCTGAAGCCCGGCGGCAGCATCTGGGTCATCGGCAGCTATCACAACATCTTCCGCGTCGGCGCTGCCTTGCAAGATCAAGGCTATTGGATCCTCAACGACATCGTCTGGCGCAAGGCGAACCCGATGCCCAATTTCAAGGGCACGCGTTTCACCAACGCGCACGAGACTTTGATATGGGCGTCGATGGGCGAGAAGGCGCGCTACACCTTCAACTATCGCGCGATGAAGACGCTCAATGACGAATTGCAGATGCGCAGCGACTGGCTGATCCCGATCTGCGGCGGGCAGGAGCGGCTGAAGAAGGGCGGGCACAAGGTCCACCCGACGCAAAAGCCCGAGGCCTTGCTCTATCGCATCCTGCTCGCCTGCTCGAACCCCGGCGACGTGATCCTCGACCCCTTTTTCGGCACCGGCACCACCGGCGCAGTCGCGAAACGCCTCGGCCGCCATTTCATCGGCATCGAGCGCGAGGATGATTATATCGCGGCGGCGAAGGAGCGCATCGAGATGGCGCTGCCGCTCGACGAAAGCACGGTGAAGACGATGATGGCGCCCAAGGCCGCGACGCGCGTCGCCTTCGGGACGTTGGTCGAAGGCGGAATGATCGCGCCGGGATCGGTGCTGACCGACGCCAAACGCCGCTGGAAGGCGGTGGTGCGCGTCGACGGCTCGCTCGATTGCGCGGGGCAGGACGCAGGGTCGATCCACAAGGTCGGCGCGGGCGTGCAGGGCGCGCCGAGCTGCAACGGCTGGACCTTCTGGCACATCGACGACGGCAAGCAATTGCGCGTGATCGACGCGGTGCGGCAGGATTGGCTGCTCGCGAACGAGGCGTAATAGACTGCGTCATTGCGAGCGAAGCGAAGCAATCCAGGGTTCGCGTAAACCGCTCTGGATTGCTTCGCTTCGCTCGCAATGACGGAAAAAGGGTAGGGATTATGTTCGCTCCGCTGACCAAACCCGACCTCGGCACGACGTGGGAAGACGCGCGCGTCTACCTCCGCCCGGCCTGCTTCACCGACCGGCCGCACGAGCTGGACGACGCGTGCCTGCGCCTTGCCGATACGATGGTCTGGTTCGCCGCGTGGCACGTCGGCCTGCGCGACGACGGCAGCGTCAAATCGGCCATCGTTCCGGTGCCCGAGCTCGACGCGTGGATCGCGGCGATGCCCGACCGGCTCGCTGAGGCTGCAACGGCGCAGCGCGCCGCGGTGGCGCGGCCGCGCGGCAATCTTCAGCTCGGCGAGCGCGTCGTGCGGCTGGGCGAGCCGCAGCTCATGGGCATTCTCAACGCCACTCCCGACAGCTTCTCGGACGGCGGCAAACATGTCGATACCGCTGCGGCGATCGACGCGGGTTTCGCCATGGCGTCGGCAGGCGCGGCGATCGTCGATGTCGGCGGCGAATCGACCCGGCCGGGCGCGCCGCTGGTCTGGGAAGGCGACGAGATTCAGCGCATCGAGGGCGTCGTTTCGGCGCTCGCCAAGGGCGGCGTCGCGGTGTCGATCGACACGCGCAAGGCCGCGGTGATGGAAGCGGCGCTTGCCGCGGGCGCGACGATCGTCAACGACATCTCGGCGCTTCGCTACGACGAGCGCGCGATGGAGGTGGTCGTCACGGCCGGCTGCCCGGTCGTGCTGATGCACGCGCCGTCGGCGAAGAGCGATCCGCACGAGGGCGGCAGCTATGCGCACCCCGTTTTCGACGTTTACGACCTGCTCGCCGAGCGCGTCGCGGCGTGCAAGGCAGCGGGAATTGATCCCGCGAAGATCATCGTCGATCCGGGCATCGGTTTCGGCAAGGGGGTCGGCGACAATCTGGCGCTGGTGAACGGCCTTGCGTTGTTCCACACGCTCGGCTGCCCGTTGCTGTTCGGCGCGAGCCGCAAGCGGATGATCGGCGCGCTCGACAATGAAGCCCCCGCCGACGCGCGGCTGGGCGGCAGCGTGGCGCTCCATTATCAGGCCGCGACGCAGGGCGCGCAGCTATTGCGGGTCCACGACGTGGCGGAAAACCGGCAGGCGCTACGCGTGTGGCGCGGGCTCAGGGATGCGGCGCTGACGGCCTGAATAAATCCTGTGTCCCCGCGAAGGAGTATCGGGTCGGATCGTCCCCCGGACGATTCTTGACCATGCGGGGCATGGTCAACCCGATACTGACCCATCTCCGGGCGGCTCAAAATAGCGCCTCCGGAAGATGGACCCCCGCCTTCGCGGGGGAACAGCTGGTCTATTGGCGATGGTGTTGGTTCAAGCCGCCGTATCGATCCCCAGATCGCTCAGCTTGCGATAGAGCGTCGAGCGGCCGATCCCCAGCCGCCGCGCGACTTCGCTCATGCGGCCGCGGTAGTGGCCGATGGCGAGGCGGATGACGTCGGCTTCGATCTCTTCCAACGGCCGCAAATTGCCGTCGGGCAGGTAGAGGGTGATGCCGATTGCTTCGCCGTTGATCGCGACATCGCCTTCGCCCCCCGGCGTGCCGCCGCCGAGCGCGGCCTCGATCGCCTTGAAGTCGGCGCTGGTGAGGACGTCGGTCTTGCTCGACGTCGCGGCGCGGAACAGCACGTCCTGAAGCTGGCGGACATTGCCCGGCCAAGCATAGGCGGCGAGCAGGCGCAGCGCGTCGTCGGTGACGCCGATCGGCCCCATGCCGGGCAGGCCGCCGATGCGCGCGAGCAGATGGCGCGCGAGCGGGCCGACGTCGCCGCGGCGCTCCGAAAGCGAGGGCAAAGTGAATTGCGCGGTCGACAGCGCGTAGAAGAGGTCTTCGCGGAAATGCCCCGCCTCGATCAGCTTGTCGAGCGGGCTCGCGCTCGTCGCGATGATGCGGACATCGACGCTCTGGCGGATCGAGCCGCCGATCATCTGAACCTCGCCGCTGTTCAGAAATTCGACGAGCTTCGCCTGCGTTTCCAGCGGGATGCATTCGACATGGTCGATGATGATGCTGCCGCCGTCGGCCTGCACCAGTCGCCCGACCTGACGGTCGAAGGCACCGGGAAAGGCGCCGCGTTCGTGGCCGAACAGCCCCGATCCGATCAGCCCTGGCGACACCGCCGAGCAGTCGACCATCACGAGCTGGCCGCGGGCGCGCGGGGATGCGCTGTGGATTGCGCGGGCGAAGACTTCCTTGCCGGTGCCGGGCTTGCCGTTGATCATCACCGGAACGCGCGCGCGTGCCGCCTTGGCGGCGATGGCGAGGGCGCTGCGAAAATTGGGGCTCGACCCGATAATCTCCTCGAACGCCAGCGGCGCGCGGAGCTTTTCGGTGAGCGGGCGAAGTTCGCCCTGCGGGCCGTTCGGCGCGACGACGCGGTCGAGCGCGCCGAGCAGCCGGTCGGGGGCGATCGGTTTCTGGACGAAATCGCTCGCGCCCGCGCGCATTGACGCGACCGCGATCTCGACCCCGTTGCGCATCGTGATGACGATCAGCGGCAGCGCCGGGCGCCAGCGGCGCAGTTCGGCGACGAACTCGGCGATCGGCATCCCCGGCGTGCCCTGGTCGACGAGCACCGCGTCGAGCGCCATGCCCTCCTGCGTGCCGAGCTTGGCGAGTGCGGTGTCGGTATCGCCCGCGACGACGCTGCGCCAGCCGCCGCGCGAGACCAGGGCCGACAGAAAGCGCTGCTGGGCAGGCTCGCTATCGACGATCATTACCATTCGCGTGTCGCGCGCATTCGCCATCGTTCTGATTCTGCCCCCTTTTGGCGACATTTGCCATGCCGGATTCCGCGTTCGCGTCCGGATGTAGCCGCAAGGGGTAAAAGGGGCATTAAGGCCGTTCGGCTTTTGCCGCGCGCCGATTTGGACAAAGCGCCCTTGAGCATCGCGGGCGGCGTGGCTAAGACCGGCGCGATATTCCGATTCTGGGCGCGCGGGCGCGTGCCTTTCGGGCAGAAAGGCAAAGGGGACAGGTCATGGCAGAGCAGGAAATGAAGGCAGCGAACGAAACCTATGCGGGTTTCCTGAGCCTGTTCAAGGTCGGCGCGATCGCCAGCGCGGTCGCGGCGGTCATCGTCGTCCTTCTGATCTCCTGACCGGCCTGACATGCGCATTGCTGTCCTGAAGGAGCTCGCCGTTGGCGAGACCCGCGTCGCCGCGACTCCCGAAACCGTGAAGAAATTCATCGGGCTGGGCGCCGAACTCGCCGTCGAGAAAGGGGCAGGGGAAACCGCTTCGATCGCCGACGCGGACTATGTCGCCGCAGGCGCAACGGTCGGCAGCCGCGCCGAGGTGCTGAAGGGCGCGAACATCATTCTTGGCGTGCAGGGACCCGACCCCGCGGGGCTGAAGGGCTTTGCCGACGGCGCCTGGCTTGCCGCCGGGCTCAACCCGTTCGGGGAGCGCGCGCGCGTCGATGAATATGCCAAGCTCGGGATCGAGGCGCTGGCGATGGAATTCATGCCGCGCATCACCCGCGCGCAGTCGATGGACATCCTCTCCAGCCAATCGAACCTCGCGGGCTACAAGGCGGTGCTGATGGCTGCGAATGCCTATGGCCGCGCTTTTCCGATGATGATGACCGCGGCGGGCACCGTCAGTGCGGCCAAGGCGTTCGTCATGGGGGTCGGCGTCGCCGGCTTGCAGGCAATCGCGACCGCGCGGCGTCTCGGCGCGCAGGTCAGCGCGACCGACGTGCGCGCGGCGACCAAGGAACAGATATTGTCGCTCGGCGCCAAGCCGATCTTCGTCGAGAGCGTCGCGGGGATCGAGGGTGAAGGCACGGGGGGCTATGCCACCGAAATGTCCGACGAATATAAGGCTGCGCAGGCCGAACTCGTGTCGTCGCACATCGCCAAGCAGGATATCGTCATCACCACCGCGCTGATCCCCGGGCGCCCCGCGCCGCGGCTGATCAGCGACGCGCAGCTTGCAACGATGCGCAGCGGCAGCGTGATCGTCGACATGGCGGCCGAAAGCGGCGGCAATGTCGAAGGATCGGTGTCGGGCGAGGCGAAGAAGATTCACGGCGTCACCGTGATCGGCGCCAAGAATATCGCCGCGCTGATGCCCGCCGACACGAGCGCATTGTTCAGCCGCAACCTGTTCAACTTCCTCTCGGCCTTCTGGGACAAGGAGCAGGGCAGGCCCGTGCTCGACGAGGAAATCGGCAATGCGGTGCGCCTGACGCAGGGCGGCAAGGTCGTCAACGAACGGCTGCTCGCCTGATCGGCGGCTAGCGGGAGATACGCAATGGACTTCATTTCCATCTTTTCGATTTTTCTTCTGGCCTGCTTCGTCGGCTATTTCGTCGTCTGGTCGGTGACCCCGGCGCTGCACACGCCGCTGATGAGCGTCACCAACGCGATTTCGTCGGTGATCATCGTCGGCGCGCTGATCGCCAGCGCCGCCGCAGGTTCGGCCTCGTCGAAATGGCTGGGCCTCGCCGCGGTGGTGATGGCGAGCATCAACATCTTCGGCGGCTTCGCGGTCACCGAGCGGATGCTGGCGATGTACAAGAAGAAAGAGCGCTGAGGCGCTGGTTCATTCGCCACCCCGGCGCAGGCCGGGGTCTCGCCGTCGAGATCGAACGCGGCGATGAGAACCCGGCCTTCGCCGGGATGACGGGCAGGGGGAAGAGTTTCACATGCACGAAGTAGCACCGATCAATCCCTGGGTGGCACTGGCCTATCTGGCCTCGGGCATCCTCTTCATCCTCGCGCTGCGCGGGCTTTCTAGCCCCGCCTCGTCGCGGCGCGGCAATCGTTTCGGCATGATCGGCATGACGATCGCGGTCGTCACGACGCTGCTCACCCATGTCCCGCGCGGCGGTGGCGGCGCGCTCGATACGGTCGCGATCGCCGAAGTGCTCGGCGCGATCGGCATCGGCGCGGTCATCGGTATCGTCATGGCGCGCAAGATCGCGATGACCGCGATGCCGCAACTCGTCGCGGCCTTCCACAGCCTCGTCGGCCTCGCCGCGGTGGCGGTGGCGGCGGCGGCCTATCTGAACCCATCGGCCTTCCACATCGCCGATGCCGCCGGGCAGATCTTCACGGTCAGCCGCGTCGAAATGGGGCTCGGCATCGCGATCGGCGCGATCACCTTCTCGGGGAGCGTGATCGCGTTCCTGAAGCTCAACGGCAATATGTCGGGCGCGCCGATCATGCTGCCCGGCCGCCATGTCATCAATCTCGCGACGCTCGCTGCGATCCTCGGGCTGATCGGCTATTTCCTGACCGACCAGTCGCCGGCGGTGTTCTGGACGATCACGGCCTTGAGCTTCCTGATCGGCTTCCTGCTGATCATCCCGATCGGCGGCGCCGACATGCCGGTCGTCGTGTCGATGCTCAACAGCTATTCGGGCTGGGCCGCGGCGGCGATGGGCTTCACCCTCGGCAACACCGCGATGATCATCACCGGCGCGCTCGTCGGCTCGTCGGGTGCGATCCTCTCCTATATCATGTGCCGCGCGATGAACCGCAGCTTCATCAGCGTGATCGCGGGCGGCTTCGGCGCCGATTCCAGCGCGGCGGCCGGCGGAGCCAAGGAACAGCGCCCGTGGAAGCCGGGCAGCGCCGACGACGCGGCGTTCCTGATGAGCCAGGCGGAGAATGTCATCATCGTCCCCGGCTACGGCATGGCGGTCGCGCAGGCGCAGCACGCGCTGCGCGAAATGGCCGACGTGCTCAAGAAAGAGGGCGTCAACGTCAAATATGCGATCCACCCGGTCGCGGGGCGTATGCCGGGCCATATGAACGTGCTGCTCGCCGAGGCGAACGTCCCCTATGACGAGGTGTTCGAACTGGAAGACATCAACGGCGAGTTCGCGCAGGCCGACGTTGCCTTCGTCATCGGCGCCAACGACGTGACCAACCCGGCGGCGAAGACCGACAAGACGTCGCCCATCTACGGCATGCCGGTGCTGGACGTCGAAAAGGCGAAGACGGTGTTGTTCGTGAAGCGCTCAATGGGCGGGGTCGGCTATGCCGGCGTCGACAACGACGTCTTCTATATGGACAATACGATGATGCTGCTCGGCGATGCGAAGAAGATGGCCGACGATATCGTCAAAGCGCTGAACGGCGGCGGGCACTAGGGGCCGCGGCGGGGTGGTCCGGAAGCGCTGGGTCGTCGGCGGCGTCGCCGCGGCCTCGGCGACCGGCGCGGCAATCTGGGCCGCGCCGCTGGTCGCCGACCCCGACGGGGTCAAGGATTGCGGACCCGAGGTCGCGAAATTGGCCTTCGACAAGGCACAGGCCGATGCCGCCGCAGAACCCGACTGGGCGCAGGCGGGCGGCACGGTCAACGACGAAAGCTGCCTCAATCGCACCGCGATCCGCGGCATCGTCGCCCCGGCGACCGAGGCGCAGCTTGCCGATGCACTGTCCTATGCACGCGCGAACACGCTGCCGGTGACCGCGGCGGGCGCCAAGCACAGCATGGGCGGACAGGCCTTCGCCAAAGGCGGCGTGGTGATCGACATGCGGCGGATGAACGCGGTCCGGCTCGACCGCGCAGCGCGCACGATCACCGTCGGCGCGGGCGCGCGGTGGCACGATATCCAGAATAAAATTCACCCCGAATTCGCGATCAAGGCGATGCAGTCGACCGACGTCTTCACCGTCGGCGGGTCGATCGCGGTCAACGCGCACGGCATGGACCACCGTGCGGGGGCGATGATGGGATCGATCCGCTCGCTGCGCGTGATGCTCGCCGACGGGCGCATCGTCACCGCGTCGCGGGAGGAAAATCCCGACCTCTTCCGCCATGTCGTCGGCGGTTATGGCCTGTTCGGGATCGTCACCGAGGCGACGCTCGACGTCGTGCCGAACGCCATCTATCGATCGAGCCGCGCGGTGATCGCGACGAAGGATTTCCCGAAGACCTTCGCGGCGCTGGAGGCCGATCGCGAGGTCGGGCTTACCTACACCCATTTGTCGACCGCGCCGGGAAGCCTGCTCGATGAGGCGCTCGTCTATCGCTACACCAAAGTGGCCGATGAGACGGGCTTGGAGCGCGCGCCCTTGTCGGAGGTCGGCGCGGTCAAGCTGCGCCGCCTGACGGTCAACATGTCGAAGCGCGCCGATTGGCTCAAGTCGCTCAAATGGTGGACCGAGAAGAATATCGAGCACCGCATCGAAAGCTGCACCGTGACGCGGGCGCAGGCGATGCAGGACGGCGAAGCGTGCCTCGTGTCGCGCAACGACCCGATGCATGACTCGGTGCCCTATCTCTACAACAAGCTGCGCGGCGAGACCGACATCCTCCATGAATATTTCGTGCCGCGCGCGGCCTTGCTGCCGTTCGTCGCCGACCTGCGCGCCTCCTTCAAGCGCCACAAGACCAACCTGCTCAACGCCTCGATCCGCGCGGTCGAGAAGGAAGAGAATGCGCTGAGCTATGCCCCCGAACCGGCGTTTTCGGTCGTTCTTTACATCAACCAGCCGACCGATGCGGCGGGAAATGCGGAGATGGACCGGCTGACCCGCGAGTTGATCGACCTGACGGCGAAGCATGGCGGGCGCTTCTTTCTGCCCTATCAGCTTCATTATTCGGGCGAGCAGCTTCGGCGGGCCTATCCCGAGTTCGATGCGTTCGTGGCGGAGAAGAAGAAATGGGACCCGGAGGGGCTGTTCCGGAACCGCTGGTATGATCGCTATGCAGTTTGAATCGTCATCCCGGCGAAGGCCGGGATATCATCCTATCGCCATGACGCACCGGCGAGATCCCGGCCTTCGCCGGGATGACGGAGGTGGTTAGGGCCTCGCGACCGGAAAACAGGTCGCCGCGATCCGCCCCTCGATCACCAGCGGCGCTCCGTTCCGGTAGAGTCGCCACACGAACCCCCGATCTTCGGTCGCGACCGCTATCACCGCATTCTTGCGCACCGCGACGACGCGGCCACCGGCATCGGCGATCGTGCGCAGCGCCTTGCCCGTATCGCCCACGACCGCGACCTGCCGCCCCGACGGGCCGACGAAGGGCAGGGCGAGCATGATCGCGGCCCATGCGAGCAGGGCGATGATTGCGCCGGTCAGCGTGCGCTTCATCAGTAGTCGTAGATATGTTCGAGGGTCGCGCCCTCGGCGGGCAGCGCGGCGAGCGTGGCCGACAGTGCGGGCACCTTGACCAGATAGCCGCGCCGCTCCCACCCCGGCCGGTCGCCGAGCGCCATCGCCAGCAGCGGCTGGTTCGCCGGTTTCGACGCGGGCGCGAGGACGGTGAGGAAGATGTCGTCATTGCCCGCAATCTCACGGAACGAAACGCCCGCGGCGGCGACCTTTCGCGCAATGTCGGTGAATTGGGCATAACGCGGCGCATCGACGACGGTGCCTTGCGCGCCGGTCGAGATAATTTTCAGCCGCGGGTCGATCGCCGCGATCTGTTCGGGCGTTGCATCGAGCACCAGCCGCATCCGCACCTCGTCGGCGCCGAGCGCGGTGCCGCTCGCCCAGCCGATGAGCTTCGCATAAACCGTTTTAACTCCATATTCGAGGCTGAGCGCGACGCGCCGCTCGACGCCGCGCACGCCGCCGAAATCGGTGCGCCAGAGGGCGGTGAACGCCTGCCCGAAGGGAAAGCGATACCAGGGGGTTTCGTGCATGAAGGCGCCATAGCGCTGCTGCACCCCCGCCGCGTACCGATCCTCGGCGCTGCGATAGCCGCCGATCCATTCGAAAAGGCGGCCGACCGTGTTTTCCCACGCCGCCTTCACCGCCATTTCGGCGCTGAAGCTGATCCCGATCGTATAGAGCATCACCTTCGCGTCACCAGCATCGCCGGGGTCGGCGGCGCGATTGAGCGCGCAATAGCTTGACCAGAAACTGCGAATGTCGCGGAGATAGCGATAGCCGCTCGGCGGCCTGTCGGCGAGGTGGCGGCCCAGGCTCTCGGCCGAATAGACGATGTGCCATTCGGGATAGGTCAGGAGCGTGCGGGCCTCGGGCCGCCGGTCGGCCGCGTTCGCGAGCAGCGGTCGGTAAGGCGCCGTGGCCTGCGTCACGGGCCCGCAGCCAAGTTCAATATACAGAATCGGCCACAGGATCAGCGCGAAGAGCAGCAGCGCCAGCGCGTAGCGCTTCCTGAACCGGCGCTTCTGCTTTCCGGTCACGCGGTCTTCCGCGCCATCGCATAGCCGACATAAGCCGCCCAGCCGCCGAGGATCAGGTGCGGCAGGTTGGCGAAGAAGCGGGTGACCAATGGCAGATCGATGGGGCCATAAAGAAAGATGCCGCCGTCGAGATAGCCCATGCCGGTGATGAGCCCGAGCACCCCGTCGAGGAAATAGAGCGGGCCGAAGACACGGAAATATTGTTCCGCGGCGCGGCGCGAATGCCAGGCGGCGATCCCGCCCCACAGGCCCGAGGCGAGATGGAGCGCGTCGTCATAGAGGTCGAGCTTGAACAGGCCGAAAAGATTGCCGTCGGCATCCTCGAACGCCGGGATATAGCCGACGATCACCACCGCGACGAGCGCCGCGAAATAGATCCAGCCCCATCTGCGTATCGGGTCCATCGCTCGGCTCCTTCTTGCGCGGCACACGCCGTCCGCCTTTCGTTCCAGATGAACGATATTCGGCGCGGCGGGTCAAGCTGCGCCTCGACCGGGCGGCAACTTGCCGGTAAGGCAGGCAAAAATTCGAACCAGGGAAATGATCATATGCGCAAAATCGGCCTGATCGGCGGTATGAGCTGGGCCTCGACCGAGCTTTATTACCGTCATCTCAACAAGGGGGTGCAGAAGCGGATCGGAACGTCATGCTCGGCGCCGATCCTGCTCGAAAGCCTCAACTATTGCGAACTTTCGCGCCTTTCGACCCCCGAGCAATGGGACCATGCGAAAGAGGTGCTGATCGCCTCGGCGAAGCGGCTGGAGGAGGCCGGCGCGACCGCGCTGATGATCGCGGCCAATTCGATGCACAAGGTCGCAGGGGATGTCGCGGCGGCGATCTCGATCCCGCTGCTCCACATCGTCGACGAGACGGGCGAGAAGATGAAGGCCGACGGGATCAGGTCGGCGGCGGTGATCGGCACCCGCAACGTGATGGCCGAATCCTGGTTCCGCCAGCGCCTCGTCCGCCACGGGCTGACCCTCGCGCCCTATGACGCGTCACGCGCCGAGGTGATCGACGCCATCATCTATGACCAGCTCATGCAGGGCAAGGTGACCGAAGACGCGCGCCGCACGATGCGGACCTTCATCACCGACATCGCCAAGCAGGACGTGCAGGCGCTGGTGCTCGCCTGCACCGAACTGGTGATGCTGGTCGATCCGGACGCCAATGTCCTGCCGATCTACGACACGACGCGCATCCACGTCGCGGCGGGTGTGGACTGGATCTTGGGGGATGCGCCCTGATCCGGTAAAGCACGACATTATCGGAATTTCCCGATTCCCCGAGCGAAGCCGAGGGGCTCCGCCGAGCGAAGTCGAGGCTATTACTGTGCGGTTCTCGCTGCGCTCGAACAAGCCCCTCGGCTTCGCTCGGGGAATCGGACTTGATAAAGGCTGTTGGTTCCCTAGCTCACCCGCGTCCAGGTCACGGTGCGGCAGAAGACCGCGACGCAGCCCTTCATCGTGAGCTTGTTGCCGGCGACGCGCAGGTGCGCCTTGTAATAGCGGCCGTCCTCGGGACTATAGCCCTGACCGCGCCAGCCGTCGTCGCCCGGCACGAGATCCCAATAGATTTGTAGCCCGGTCACCGCGCGGCCGCGCTTCGCCTTGTCGGGGTTGCGCTCGTCGAGCTGACCGCCCGCGGGCTGCTTGATCAGCAGGCGCTCGATCCGCCCGCACATCTTCGCGCCGCACGGCGCCATCGCGACGATGGCTTTCCCGTCGTCGGTCTTCCAGCGCCCGCCGACCGACGCGGGCGCGGTGGCCACGGACGGGACGGCGACCAGGGCGCCAAGCGCCAGGGCGACTCTATAGAACATTGCGACCTCTCCCCATTTTTTAGCTACAGCCATGTCAGCAACCCGCTTGGCATCCGTCAAGTCTTGCCGCATGATCGACCCAAACAAGGGAGAGACCTATGCGATTCCATGGCTTTCGCCACGCGGCGACGCTTGCCCTCGTCGCGGCTTTCATCGCCAGCCCGGCCGCGGCCAAGACGATCAGCGTCAGCGCCGATACGCCCGACGCCAATGAAAAGCTGCAGGAGGCGCTGATCCTCGCCGAGCCGGGCGATACGGTCGAACTCGGCGCGGGGGTGTGGAAGCTGACCGACGGCCTGTCGCTCGACGTCGACAATGTCACCGTGCGCGGTGCGGGGACCAGGGACGGCGAGGGATCGATCCTCGACTTTTCGAGGCAGCAGGGCGCGGGCGAGGGGCTGCTCGTCACCTCCGACGATGTTTTCCTCACCGATTTCGCGGTGCTCAACACGCGCGGCGACGGGATCAAGTCGAAGGGTGCCGACCGCATCGTCTATCACCAGCTTCGCGTTGAATGGACCGGAGGGCCGAAGGCGACCAACGGCGCTTACGGCGTCTATCCGGTCGAGAGCAGCGACGTGCTGATCGACAGCGTCTATGTCCGCGGCGCCTCCGACGCGGGCATCTATGTCGGCCAGTCGAGGAATATCGTCGTTCGCGATTCGATCGCGACCGAAAATGTCGCGGGGATCGAGATCGAGAACAGCTTCGACGCCGACGTCCACGACAATATCGCGACCAAGAACACCGGCGGCATATTGGTGTTCGACCTGCCGAACCTGCCGCAGCAGGGCGGGCATAATGTCCGGGTGTTCGAGAATATCGTCAATGACAACAGCACGCCGAACTTCGCGCCGAAGGGCAATATCGTCGCGAGCGTGCCGACCGGCACCGGGGTGCTGGTGATGGCGAACACCCATGTCGAGGTGTTCGGCAACAGCTTCGACCAGAACGGCACCGCCAATGTGATGATCGTCGGCTATCGCTACGATCAGAAAGACCCCAAATATCAGCCGCTGCCCAAGGGCATTGTCGTGCGCGACAATCAGCATGGCAAGGCGGGCTATGCCCCCGCTTTCGCGGGCGGCGCCGAGATCGCGGCGGCGCTGGGCGGTGCGATCCCGCCGATCCTGTGGGATGGCGCGGGCGACGCGGTGGTGCTCGACAAGGTCGGGGTGCTGTCGCTGGGCCTGCCCGACGTGACGACGCCGCAGAGCGAGGCCAAGCCGGCGCCCGCCGACCTGTCGAAAGGCACGCCGCCCGCGCCGCTTCCCGGCATTACGCTGCCCGAAGCCATGGAAGCGAAGGTCCGGTGAAACGCGTCGTCGCGGCGCTGGCGGCGGCGCTGCTGTGCGCCAGCGGCGCGAGCGGCGGGGCGCCGCCGCATGTCGATCAGGCGCTGATCGACGGCGATGCGATGCCGCCGAAGCTGTCGGCCTTCGGGCTGTTCGCCGCGAACGATCCGGCGCGCCCGGTCGCGAGCTTCGCCTATACGCTGGAGACGCCGCTGTTCAGCGACTATGCCGAAAAGCATCGCTTCGTCTCGATCCCGGCGGGGCAGAAGGCGAAGGTGCGCGCGGACGGGACGATCGATTTTCCGGTCGGCACTGTCATCGTCAAGAGCTTCGGCTGGCCCGACTGGAACGGCGGTCGCCCGGTCGAGACGCGGCTGCTGATCCACCGCGCCAAGGGCTGGACCGCGCTTCCCTATATCTGGGATGCCGACGGCCGCGACGCCTCGCTCGCTATCGCCGGGCGCCGTGTGCCGGTGACGTTCAAAAGCCCCGACGGCGAGGCGCACAGCATCCAGTACGGCGTGCCCAACCGCAACCAGTGCAAGGAATGCCACAATCTGGCGGGAACGATCGAGCCGATCGGTCCCAAGGCGCGCAACCTTGTGCTGCCGACTGCGATGACGGATGATGCAAGGCACCTCTATTTCGACAATCCCGAGGCGCTCAAGCCGGTGATGCCGCGGTGGGACGACCCGACGAGCGGGACGGTGCAGGATCGCGCCCGCGCCTATCTCGAGGCGAATTGCGCGCATTGCCATAACCCGCAAGGCAGCGCGTCGAACAGCGGCCTGTTCCTGCGCTGGACCGACCCGGTCGGGGTCAATTACGGCATCGGCAAGCGCCCCACGGCGGCGGGGCGCGGCAGCGGCGGGATGGATTTCGCGATTGCGCCGGGCGATCCCGACCACAGTTTCCTCATCTATCGCCTCGAAAGCCTCGACCCCGGAATCGCGATGCCCGAACTCGGGCGCTCGACGGTGCACAAGGAAGGCGCGGCGCTGCTGCGGCAATGGATATCGGAGATGCCGAAGGGCGAGTGAGAGCGCCCCACGTCGCCATTGACTGGCCCGCGATCCTCTCTTTTCTCGTCACCCTGAACTTGTTTCAGGGTCCATGGCCTGCCGTTTCCTCCGGCGCAGCGTTGGGTGAGAGCTTGGGCCATGGATGCTGAAACAAGTTCAGCATGACGAAGGGGGAAAAGTCGGCCCTTTGCTAAAGCCCCATATAAACGGACCCGCCGCCGTTTTGCAGGGCGCTTGCCAAAAGGGCCGAACTGATCCTAGGTCCGCGCATGACCTCTCTCGTCCTCCACGATTATTTCCGCTCCTCGGCCAGCTACCGCGTTCGCATCGCGCTGAACCTCAAAGGCCTCGCTTACGAGCGTGTCGAGGTCAGCCTGATCGCGGGCGAGCAGAAGAGCGACGAATATCTCGCGCAGAATGCGCAGGGTTTCGTGCCGATGCTGGTGGCGGACGGGGAGACGATCATCCAGAGCCTCGCGATCATCGACTGGCTCGACCGCGCCTTTCCCGAGCCGCGGCTGATCCCCGACGACGCGATGCCGCGCGCGGTCGCGCTCGCGCAGGCCTATGTCGTCGCGTGCGACATTCATCCGCTCAATAATCTGCGCGTCCTCAAATATCTGACCCGCGACCTGGGGCTCAATGAGCAGACCAAGGACCGCTGGATTCACGAATGGATCTTGCAGGGCTTCGACGCGCTGGAAGCGATGGCGGGCGAGGGGAAATATCTCGGCGGCGACGCGCCGGGGATCGCCGACTGCTGCCTCGTGCCGCAGATGTATAATGCGCGGCGCTTCGAGGTGCCGCTCGATCCTTATCCGCGCCTGATCGAGATCGACGCGGCGTGCATGGAGTTGGAGGCGTTTCGGAAGGCGCACCCCGATGCGGTGAAAGCGGCGTGATCCGGCTTCTGATCGGAGCCGCGGCGCTGGCGTTGCCGGTGGCGGCGATGGCGCAAGCCCCTGCGGTTCCGCAAGATGGCATCATTCTCTCCTCCTTCTATGACCCGCGTTCGATTGTGGTTTACGGCGGCCTTCTGAGCGACGACGGCGGCGATCAGGTGCAAGGGTCGGCCATCCTCCGCGACCTCGATCCCGGCCTTGGCGCCCGCATCGAAAACCGTCTTCGCGACGAAGCGGGGATCGTCCAGTTCCGCCGCTCGGACGGGCGCACCGCGCACCCGACGAGCCAGGGCGTGACCTTGCGCGGGCTCGGCGGCAATGCGTCGAGCCGCGCGCTGGTGACGCTCGACGGGGTGCCGCAGGCCGATCCGTTCGGCGGCTGGGTCGCCTGGTCCGCCTATGATGCGATCAACCTCGGCGGCATCATCGTCACGCGCGGCAGCGGCAGCGGGGTCGACGGGCCCGGCGCGCTCGCGGGGACGATCGGCCTCTATTCGACGATGACCGACGGCATGGAGGCGAGTGCCGCCTATGGCAGCCGCGACAGCCTCGATTTTTCGGCCAGCGCCGGAGGCAATCTCGGCAATGGGCAGATCGCGATCGACGGCCGCTACAGCCGCGGCGACGGTTTCATTCCGATCGTGAAGGGCCAGCGCGGCGTGGTCGATCGCGCCGCGCCCTACCAGCAGGGTGGGCTCGGCATCCGCCTGCGCTTCGATGCGGGCGCCGACAGCCGGATCGAGGCGAGCTTGCGCGGTTTTTCCGACCGTCGCGACCGCGGCACCGATTATACGACGAGCAAGTTTGACGGGATCGACGCGAGCCTGCGCTTCGTCCACGATCCGGCGGGCGGGACCCAATGGCTTGCGCTCGCCTATCTCCAGCTTCGCGATTTCGACAGCGGCTTCGCGAGCGTCGCGGCGGGACGGAACAGCGTCGCGCCCGCGCTCTTCCAAAGCGTTCCCGCGACCGGGATCGGCGCGCGCGTCGAGGTGCGGCCCGCGCTCGGCGATGCCAATCCGCTCCGCGTCGGCGTCGACTGGCGCCGCACCACCGGGCGCACCGAAGAGGATTATTTCTTCTCCGGCACCACGCCGGGCCGCCACCGCATCGCCGGGGGCAGCAGCGACACGGTCGGTGCGTTCGCCGAATGGAGTTCGGGCGACGCGGGCGATGGCCTGCTCTGGACCCTCGGCGGCCGGATCGACCGCTGGTGGCTCGGCACCGGCTATCGGCTCGAACGCAATATCGGCGGGTCGCCGATCACCGACCTCGATTTTCCGGCGCGAACCGGCTGGGAAGGGAGCGGCCGCGCGGGCGTGCGCTGGACCTCGGGCGGCTTCGCGCTGCGCGCCGCGGCCTATCGCGGCTGGCGGCTGCCGACGCTTAACGAACTCTATCGCCCCTTCCGGGTGGGCGCCGATACGACCACCGCGAACGAATTGCTCAAGCCTGAGCGGTTATGGGGCGGCGAGGCCGGCGCGGACTGGAGCCGCGATGGCACCAAGCTATCAGTGACTTTCTTCGCCAACCGGCTCGAAAATGCGATCGCCAATGTGACGCTCGCGCCGAACCTCAGCCAACGGCAGAATCTGGGTGCGATCGACAGCAGGGGGATCGAATTTTCCGCCGACCAGCAACTCGGCCCGGTGGCGCTGCGCGCGACCTGGGCCTTCACCGATGCAAAGGTCGACGCCGCGGGTGCCGCGGCGAGCCTTGACGGCCGCCGCCCGGCGCAGATCGCCAAGAACAGCGGCAGCGTGTCGCTGCGATCGACCGCGAGCGGTCCGTTCGGCGGTTTTGCGACGCTGCGCTATATCGGCAGGCAGAATGAGGACGATCTCGGGCTTCAGGTGCTGGACGACGCGCTGGCGCTCGACGCCGGCCTGTCGTGGCGCGTGACCGATGTAATCAGCCTCGAAGCGCGCGGCGAAAATCTGACCAACACCCTCGTGCCCGCGGCGATTTCGTCGGCGGGGATCGTCGAGCGCGCGACGCCGCGCACGCTCTGGATCGGCGCGCGGCTGACATTTTGATTTCCGTTGAGTGCGTGCGTCCCCGCGAAGGCGGGGACCCATCTCCGACCGGTTCAAGGTGGCACCCACCGGAGATGGGCACCCGCCTTCGCGGGTGCACACAGCTTATTCACTCCGCGGCGATCCTGTTCTAGACAAGAGGAGGAGCGCGTCGGCGACGGGTTGTGGGGTGTGACGAAATGGCCGCGAAGAAGCTGAATCTCGATAATTTCCTGCCCTACCGGCTGTCGATCGCGTCGAACACGCTGTCGAGCCGGATTGCCGCCGAGTATCAGAACCGCTTCGGGCTCAAGATTCCCGAGTGGCGGCTGATGGCGGTGCTCGGCGAGGGCAAGCCCAAGACGCAGCGCGAACTCGTCGCGGCGACGCGGATGGACAAGGTGACGGTGAACCGCGCGGCCAAGGCGCTCGCCGACCGGCACCTGATCGCGCGCCAGGCGCACGAGGCCGACGGGCGCTCGCACCATCTGGAACTGACCGACACCGGCCGCTCGCTCTACGACGCCATCGTGCCCGCCGCGCTCGCCAGCGAGGCGCAGCTCGAATCGAAGCTCAGCAGCGCCGAGCGCGCGACGCTGATGGCGATCCTGGCGAAACTGACCGCGGCCGCCGAAGATTATGGCTGACCGCGTCTATCGCGCGGCGCCGCCGGAAACATTGCGCATCGAGGCGCTCGGCGAGCTGACCGTGCTGTTCGACCGCCGATCGATGCAGACGCACCTGATGACCCAACCGATGCCCGAGATATTGGCCGTGATGGCGGATGATCGCTGCAATGCGGCGATGGTCGCGGAGCGGCTGGCGGCGCGTTTCGACCTGGACGGCGACGGCGATCCGACGCCGCTGATTGCCGAGCGGCTGGCCGAACTCGCGGCGATGGGACTGGTGGCCGAGGCGTGAGGCACAGCAAGCGCATCGCGGTTGGCCCGGTCCGGTTTCGCATCGGCAGCGACTGGCGCGCGCCGGTCGCGGCGCTGGGTCGGCTCTATGCGGGCTATCCGCAGGACGACACGCGCCCCGCTGACGCGACGGTGCGGCTGTTCGCGGCGCGTCCGTGGCGGCGCTGGTTGCGTCCCTCGGTGCAGATCGGCGGCGATTTCACCGTGCCCGACGCGCTGCCGCTGCCACTGTCGATGGGATTGCTCGCCGCCGAAATGGGGATGAATTTGCAGGTCGCGCTCGGCTGGCGGCGGCATCTGCTGCTTCACGCGAGCGCGGTTGCGCGCGACGGGCGCGCCGCCATCATGTCGGGCGAGTCGGGGTCGGGCAAGTCGACGCTGGCGGCGCTGCTCGGCGAAAGCGACTGGCGTCTGATGGGCGACGAGTTCACGCTGATCGATCCGGCGGGCGGCGACGCGCTGGCGTTCCCGCGCGCGGTCAGCCTCAAGAATGCGGCGATCGCCGAGGTCGCGGCGCGGGTCGATGCCGCACGGCTCGGCCCTTTGCTCGCAGGAACGCCGAAGGGCGATATCCGTCACCTGATCCCCCGCGCCAACGCTATTGCTGCCATGCACGAACCCGCGCGCCCGGCGCTGCTGCTCTTTCCGCGCTTCGGCGGTGAGACGGCAATCGAGCCGATGGGCGAGGGCGAAGCCTTCGTGCGCCTGACCGAAGCCTCGACCAATTATGTCGCGCTCGGCGAAGCGGGTTTCGTAGCGCTGACGCGGCTGGTGCGCGGGACCCCGGCGTTCGGCATTTCCTATCCCGATAGCGCGACCGGCATCGCGCTGGTCGAACAGCTTTTCGCCGAGGCGGTCCGGTGAGCGCGATCCGCACCTTCGTCGACCTGCTCGCCGGGCGGCGCGAGGCGGCGGCGCTGGCGCCGCGCGAGTGGGACGGCGTGATCTCGGTCGCGCGCGCCGAGGCGATGCTGGCGACGCTCGCGCACCGGCTGGAGGGCGCCGACCTGCCACCCACCGTCGCCGCGCTGTTCGCCGACCAGCGTGCGGCGGCGGCGGTTGCGCGGGCGCAATCCTTGTGGGAGGCCGAAATGGCGCGTCGCGCGCTGGCGAGCGAGCGGATCGAGTTCGTGCTGCTCAAGGGCACCGCCTATGCCGCGGCGGGGCTTTCCTGTGCCGAGGGGCGGCAGATCGGCGACCTCGACATCCTCGTCCTCGTCAGCGACATCGGCCGCGCCGAGAATGAACTGCTCGAGGCGGGGTGGGAGTGGGTCAAGTCCGACCCCTATGACGACGCCTATTACCGCGAGCATATGCACGAGCTGCCGCCGCTGATCCACAAGGCGCGCGACCGGATGATCGACGTCCATCACACGATCCTGCCGCGCACGCATCGGGTCACCCCCGACCCGTTGATCATGATGGCGGAATCTGTTGAAACGCCGACGGGCTTTCGCGTCCTCAGTCCGTCCGCGATGGCGTGCCACTGTGCCGCGCACCTTCTGGCTGACGGCGATTTGCAGGGGGGGCTGCGCAACTTGTGGGATTTCCACCGGCTGGTGACCGATTTTTTGACGGACGATCCCGATTTCTATCTGAGCCTGATCGAAGAAGCGTCGACCCATGGCCTTGCAGATGTGGTGAAGCGCGCGCTTCGTCTGTCCCATCGGCTCTACGATACGCCTCTGAAATCCTATACTTGGCCCCTGAAGCTGGATTATCACCGCGAACCGTCCGATAATCTCTTCATCCGTCGCCTGCTCGCGCGCGACGATTGGGGAGGCTCGACGCATTTCATGCTTCAGCAGGCCTTCTACATCCGTTCGCACTGGCTAAGGATGCCACCGCTGATGCTGTCGCGGCATTTGTGGACCAAGTGGCGGAGGCGCTGAAAACTGCCCCTTGAATGATCCACCGCCGTGTCCCCGCGAAGGCGGGGACCCATCATCGGCCGGTTCGAGATGGCATGGGCAGGAGATGGGCTCCCGCCTTCGCGGGAGCACGCTCTCTTTCTTCAAAGTCCCGCGAGCAGCGGCACCAGTTCGTCATAATGATCGATGACATGATCGGCGCCCAGGTCCTCGGCCGGTCGGTCGAGGAAGCCGAAGCGGACGACGATGCTCGGCGTCGCCGCGGCGCGCGCCGCCATGACGTCATAGATGCTGTCGCCGACGAACGCCGCGCGGCCGCCGCCGCTCTGCTCGATCATCGCCAGGATCGGCTCGGCGGCGGGTTTGCGGACGGCAAGCGTGTCGCCGCCGACGATCGCGGCCATGCGCTCCGCAAGCCCCAGTTCGCCTAGCAGCTTTCGCGCCATCCCCTCGGCCTTGTTGGTCGCGACCGCGGTGCGGACCCCGAGCGCGTCGAGCCGGTCGAGCGCGGCGGTCAGGCCCGGAAAAGGCCGGCTGTGCACGGCGATATGCGCTTCATAATAGCGAAGCAGGTCGGGATAGAGCCGCTCGGCGACACCGTCCTCCGCACCGCCGGTCGCGCGGAGCCCCTGTTCGAGCATATGCTTCGCGCCGAGCCCGATCATCGGCCGCACCTCCGCCTCGCTCAGCGGCGCGCGGTCGATCAGCGACAGCGCATGGTTGACGGCGGCGGTCAGGTCGGCGGCGGTATCGACGAGCGTGCCGTCGAGGTCGAAGCCGACGACGCGGAAGGGGAAATTCATCTGAGCATCTCCTTTTCCCGTTCGTGTCTCGACTTCGCTCGACACGAACGGATTTGAGGGGGCCTTGGCGCGACGGGCTGGAATCCGCAATGATTTGCTGGCATGGCGCGCGACATGAGCAAGCCAATCGCCGCCATCATCCTCGCCGCGGGCAAGGGCACCCGCATGAAGTCCGGCCTTCACAAGGTGCTGCACCCGATCGCCGGGCGGCCGATGCTGCTCCACCTGATGGACAGCTTTACCGTGCTGGCGCCGGCGGCCACGGTCGTCGTCGTCGGCGACAAGCGCGATCAGGTCGAGGCGGCGCTCGCCGGAACTGGCGCGGTGACCGCGGTTCAGGAGCCGCAATTGGGGACCGCGCACGCGGCGCTTCAGGCGCGCGAGGCGCTGGCCGGGTTCGACGGCGTGATTCTCGTCTGCTTCGGTGACTGCCCGATGCTGACCGCCGATACCGTGCGGCGACTGTGCGCCGCGCTCGATTCGGGCGCCCGCGTCGCGGTGCTGGGGTTCCGCCCGGCCGATGCCGGCGCCTATGGCCGGATCATCGCCGACGCCGACGGAACGGTTCGCAAGATGGTCGAATATAAGGACGCCAGCGCCGGGGAGCGTGCGGTCGATCTGTGCAATTCGGGCGTTATCGTCGCGGGCGCGTCCGACATGTGGCGCCTGCTGGACGCGGTCGGCAACGACAATGCGCAGGGCGAATATTATCTGCCCGACGTGGCGACCGGCGCGATCGCCGAAGGCGCGCGCGTCGCGGCGATCGAGACCGATGCTCACGAGGTCGCCGGCATCAATAGCCGCGCCGAACTCGCCGCCGCAGAAGCGCAGTGGCAGGCGTTCAGGCGCGAGGAAGCGATGGCGGGCGGCGCTTCGCTGCGCGCGCCCGATACCGTCTGGTTCTCGTGGGATACCGAACTCGGCCGCGACGTGACGATCGAGCCCAACGTCTTCTTCGGCCCCGGCGTGACGGTCGCCGACAAGGTGACGATCCGTGCCAACTGCCACATCGAGGGTGCGACGATCGGCGAAGGCTGCGAGGTCGGTCCCTTCGCGCGCCTCCGCCCCGGCACCGTGCTGGGCGAGAAGGCGAAGATCGGCAATTTCGTCGAGACCAAGAAGGCGGTGCTCGGCAAGGGCGCCAAGGCCAACCACCTCACCTATCTGGGCGACGTCAGCGTCGGCGCGGGAGCGAACATCGGCGCGGGGACGATCACCTGCAATTACGATGGCTATTTCAAATATAAGACCGAGATCGGCGACCATGCCTTCATTGGTTCGAACAGCGCGCTCGTCGCGCCGGTGAAGATCGGCCGCGACGCGATCGTCGGCGCGGGCAGCACGGTGACCGCCGACGTGATGGACGGCGAGCTTCGCCTCGTTCGCGCCGAGCAGTCGGTGAAACCCGGCTGGGCCGACCGCTTCCACGACGCGATGCGCAGGAAGAAGGCAGCGGAGAGGAAGTCGTGAGCGACCGCTACGACGACAAGCCCTTCCTGCGCTATGTCGATGCCTGGGTGCTGAACGCGATCGGCCATCTCGACGAGCCGACGCGCGCCTATTGCGTGGCGATGGAGCCGACGCTGCGCCAGAGCCTGGGGCAGACCGGAAGCTGGACCGAGATCGTCGCAAAGCAGATGAAATTCCCGCCCGAACTGCCCGCGCAGATCCGCAAGATCTGGGAGGAGGGGAAGGCGCGGTTCGAGGCCGGCAACGGTCGCCCCGCCGACCCCGCGCAATTCGCGATGACCTTCGTCGACCGCAATTTCGGGCGCGCCTGACGTGGTGACCGTCCGGCCCGTCGGTCGCGCCGATTACGACCGCTGGCTGCCGCTCTGGGACGGCTATAACGCCTTTTACGGGCGCATCGGCGCGGCGGCGCTGGCGCCCGAAATCACCGCGGCGACGTGGGAGCGCTTCTTTGATCCTTATGAGCCGATGTTCGCGCTCGTCGCCGAACGGGACGGTGCGCTCCTGGGCCTGACGCATTATTTGCTCCACCGCAGCACCACGGCGTTGCTGCCGTCGCTCTATCTGCAGGACCTGTTCACCACCGCCGACGCGCGCGGTAAGGGCGTCGGTCGTGCGCTGATCGAGGCGGTCTATGCCGCGGCACGCGCGCAGGGGCTGTCGCGCGTCTATTGGCAGACCCACGAGACGAACGCGACTGCGATGAAGCTCTATGACCGGATCGCGGAGAAGCCGGGCTTTCTCGTCTATCGAAAGCTCTTCGATTGACATGATATCATGATATGATATCAGTATATCATGGCTCGCATTCTCGCCGACCTTCCCGATGAGGATATAAAATGGCTCGATCAACTCGCGGCTGAGCAGGGCAAGTCGCGCGCGGCTGTCTTGCGCGAAGCGGTGGCGGCTTATCGCCCGCAAAGTCCGCTCGACTGGATCGAGGCCGGGTTCGGGGCGTGGAAGGATCGCACCGATATCGGCGATTCCGTCGAATGGCAGCGGCGCGAACGGGCGGGGTCGACGCGTCCTTGGGACCCCGACTACCCCGAAGTCCGGGCGGAATTTCCCGACCTGTTCGACGAACAGGACGATCGCGAATATGAAATGCACAGGACCTGGCTGGCCGAACAGGGCCTAAAGCCTGGCAAAAGCCATATTGATCCGGAAGAGGCGATGCGGGCCTTGACGGACGCCGGGGCGAAATCGAAGAAACGCATCAGAAAGTGAGCGGCTTTGCTTTCGACAGCAATATCGTCATCGACTTGCTGCGCGGGTTTCCGCAAGCGCGCGCCGAGTTGGAACGCGCGGCGCAGAGGGGGCGGGTCTGGATCAGCCGCGCGGTGTGGATCGAGGTCATGTCCAAAGGCGAGGGCGACGGTCTGCGGCGCGCGGAAATCCTGCTGTCCGGTTTCGGAGTCGATGAGATCGATGCCGAAATCGGGGAGCGCGCGGCTGCGCTACGGCGCGAGCGGCCTCGGTTGAAAGCCATGGATGCGATCATATTGGCGACCGCGTTGACGCGCGGCCGCCTTCTCGTCACTCGAAACACAAAGGATTTCCCGGCTGCGATGCCGGGCATCCGTATCCCCTACACACTCTGAAGAAAGCCAGCCAAGCATGTGCGGAATCATCGGAATTATCGGCAAGACCCAGGTTGCGGACCGCCTCGTCGACGGGCTTCGGCGCATGGAATATCGCGGCTATGACTCGGCGGGCGTCTGCACGGTCGACGGCGGCCGGCTCATCCGCCGCCGCGCCGAGGGGAAGCTGAACAATCTCGTCAAGGAACTCGCGGGCAATCCCGCGCCCGGCACCGTCGGCATCGCGCACACGCGCTGGGCGACGCACGGCGCGCCGACGACGAGCAACGCACACCCGCACGCGACCGGCGAGATTGCGCTCGTCCACAACGGCATCATCGAGAATTTCAAGCCGCTGCGCGAAGCCTTGCAGGCGCGCGGCCGCAGCTTCGAGAGCGAGACCGATACCGAGGTCGTCGCGCACCTCGTGTCCGAACAGGTCGAGGCGGGTCAGTCGCCCGCGGACGCGGTGAAAGCAGTGCTGCCGCAGCTTCGCGGCGCCTTCGCGCTCGCGATTGCTTTCCGTGAGCATCCCGACCTGCTGATCGGCGCGCGTCTCGGCTCGCCGCTTGTCGTCGGTTACGGAGATGGAGAGACCTATCTCGGCTCCGACGCGCTTGCGCTCGCGCCGCTGACGCAGAAGATCGCCTATCTGGAGGAGGGCGACTGGGTCGTCATCACCCGCGATGGTGCGCAGATTTTCGATAGTGAAAATAACCCCGTAGAGCGTGACGTTACGACGTCTGGCGTTACAGCGGCGGCGGTCGAGAAGGGCAATTACCGCCATTTCATGCAGAAGGAGATTTTCGAGCAGCCGACCGTGGTCGCGCAGACGCTCTCCTCCTACATCCGCCCGCTCGAACAGACGGTCGCGCTGCCGCAGATGGATTTCGACCTGTCGACGGTCGAGCGCATTACCATCGTCGCCTGCGGCACCAGCTTCTACGCCGGCATGGTCGCCAAATATTGGTTCGAGACGTTCGCGCGCGTCCCCGTCGACATCGATGTCGCGTCGGAGTTCCGCTACCGCGACCCGGTGCTACAAAAAGGGGGACTGTCCCTATTTATTTCGCAGTCGGGCGAGACCGCCGACACGCTCGCGGCGCTGCGCCATTGCAAGGCGAACGGGCAGACGATCGCGGTCGTCGTCAACGTGCCGACGAGCAGCATGGCGCGCGAGGCCGACCTGCTGCTTCCGACGCACGCCGGGCCGGAGATCGGCGTTGCCTCGACCAAGGCCTTCACTTGCCAGCTCGCGGTGCTCGCCGCGCTCGCCGCGCACCTCGCTCTCAAGAAGGGCAAGCTCAGCGAGGCCGACGAGCGCGAAATCGTCCGCCACCTGATCGAAGCGCCCGCCGCGCTCAATGCCGCGCTCGCGCACGACGAGGAGATTGCGAAGATGGCGCACCTCGTCGCCCCGGCGCGCGACGTGCTCTATCTGGGGCGCGGCCCCGACTATCCGCTCGCGCTGGAAGGCGCGCTCAAGCTCAAGGAAATCAGCTACATCCACGCCGAAGGCTATGCCTCGGGCGAGATGAAGCACGGCCCGATCGCGCTGATCGACGAGGCGGTGCCGGTGATCGTCCTCGCGCCGAGCGGCCCGCTGTTCGAAAAGACCGTCAGCAACATGCAGGAGGTGATGGCGCGCGGCGGCAAGGTGGTGCTGATCAGCGACGCCGAGGGTCTTGCCGAGGCCGGCGAAGGCTGCATGGCGACGATCGAGATGCCCAAGGTCCACCCGCTGATCGCCCCGCTCGTCTATGCGGTGCCGGTGCAGTTGCTCGCCTATCATGTCGCGGTCGCTAAGGGCACCGACGTCGACCAGCCGCGCAACCTCGCCAAGTCGGTGACGGTGGAGTAATAACGAAAATTGCGCATAAATTGTTATTGCACTATGATCCGCCGATATTGGCAGGAGCAGGATGATGAACGTATCCGTTGGCGCCCGCTGGGACGCCTTTATCGAAGCGTTGCTGAAAACGGGCCGTTACGGCTCGGCGAGCGAAATCGTGCGCGAGGGGCTGCGATTGGTCGAGGAGCGTGAGCAGAAACTTGCGGCCCTGCGTGAGACGATCAATGCCTCGATTGCGCAGGGCGGCAGCCATACCGGTGATGAGGTGATGGCAACGGTGCGTGAATCGTTAAAGCGATTCAAGCCCGCGTCCGATGAGAAGTCCGCCGCTTGAAACGGCCGACCCGTTTTCTAACGAGCGCAGAAACGGATTTTGTAACCATCGCGTGGCATATCGCGGTGGAAAGCAATTCTGCCGAGACCGGATTGGAGTTCGTCGCGCTTCTCCGTCGACGGTGCGAATATATTGCAACGCTTTCCGGCACACTCGGAACGGCGCGTGACGAGCTTTTTCCCGGACTCCGGTCTTTTCCCTACCGTGGATATGTCGTCTTCTTTCGCTATACCGCGGAAGCATTTGAGGTCGTGAATGTCCTGCACGGAAGACGCGATTTCCGGAATCATTTCGTGGGCGATCAATGATGACGGCACGCGCTCCCGCCGCCATCATCTTCGACTTCGACGGCGTCATCGCCGACAGCGAGGTGCGCGCGAACCGGACACTCGCCGAAAGCCTGACCGCGATCGGTCTCCCGACCACATATGAGGAATGCCTGCGCGACTATTGCGGGCATAATTGGCAAGAGACCGAGCGGCGCATCGTCGACCGCTTCGGGCGTCCGCTGCCCGCCGATTTTCGCGAACAGCACCGCGCGCGGGCGCAAATCCGGTTCGCGGAGGGGTTTGCGCCGGTCCCCGGCGCGCCGGAATTTCTCGACACGCTCGGCGACCGTCCGCGCGCGATCGCGTCGTCGAGCAGCCCCGCCTATATTGCGGCATCGCTCGATCGCTTCGGGCTCGCGCATCATTTCGGGCGGCATGTCTATAGCGCCGACGGCTGGGAGCGCGGCAAACCGCACCCCGACATCTACCTCGCCGCCGCGAAGGGGCTCGGCTTCGATCCCGCGGCCTGCCTCGCGATCGAGGATTCGCCGATCGGCGCTCGCGCGGCGCTGGCGGCGGGAATGACGGTGATCGGTTTCTGCGGCGCCGGGCATATCCTCGACCGCACGGCGCATGGTGCGAAGCTGCGCGAGGTCGGCGTGCATCGGGTTGCGCACAGCTACGACGATCTCATCGCCGTCTGCTGACCTCCTCCGTCATCTCCATTCCTCTCTCGTCATCCCCGCGAAGGCGGGGATCCCGCTTATCTTCTTCGCGCCTTTGCGCCTTTGCGTGAGTCTTTGAAAGTCTCACGCAAAGGCGCAAAGGCGCGAAGAAGAAAGGGAGGACAAGCAAGCTGAATCCCCGCCTTCGCGGGGATGACGGGGAGAGTTTACGGGGTGACGGGGAGAGGAGGAGAAGGCCTTTCCTATTACGCCCCGCCGTGCTTAGCTGTGCTCGTGTTGATCGGCGTCGCCAAGGCGATTCCAGCGTGAAGTTGCGTAGTTTTCCGCGCCCTTCCTCGAATCGCCTTTCACGGTCGCAGCTTTTGGCATTCCGCCGCGTATCGATGCCGGAAAGAGGAGAAAGCCCATGTGCGACGACATCACCGAAGCCGATCTGGACCGCGCCGGCATCCCCGTCCGCCGCCGCGATTTCGGAGCGTTGATTGGCGCGGGCGCGATCGCCTCGATCCTGCCCGCCGCGGCCTGCGCTGCCGGGCCGGTCAAGGGACGCGACGTGGAGATCAAGACCGCCGACGGCACCGTCGACGCCTGGTTCGTCGCGCCGGCCGAGGGCAAGCATCCCGGCGTGCTGATCTGGCCCGACATTCGCGGCCTGCGCCCCGCCTTTCGCCAGATGGCCGACCGGCTGGCGGGCGAGGGCTATGCGGTGCTGTGCGTGAACCCCTTCTATCGCTGGGCAAAGGCGCCGGTCGTCCATGCCGGGCATGATTTCGACGATCCGGGGGTGCGTGAGACGCTGTTCGGCTACCTCAAGCAATTGAACCGCACGCTCGTGCAGGCCGACGCGAAAGCGCATCTCGCTTTTCTCGATGCGCAGGCCGAGGTCGACACCGCGAAAGGGCTTGGCACCGCGGGCTATTGCATGGGCGGGCCGATGGTCATCTATACCGCGGCGCTCAGCCCGGCGCGGGTCAAGGCCGCGGCGAGCTTCCACGGCGCGTCGGTCGGCACCGACAAGCCCGACAGCCCGCATCTGCTGATCCCGGAAACGCAGGCGGGCTATCTGTTCGCCGTCGCCGACAATGACGACCGGAAGGACCCCGAAGAGAAGAACCGGCTCAAGGCCGTGCTCGACCCGCGCCCCGAGTGGCACGAGGTCGAGGTATACAAGGGCGCGATGCACGGCTGGTGCCCGCCCGACGGCCGCGCCTATGACGAGGCGGCGGCGGAGAAGGCGTGGGGACGGATGCGCGAACTGTTCAAGGCGAGTCTCTGATGCCGCCGATGCCGCGATGAAGGTGCATTTCATCCGGTCGGGCGCGCGGCGCTATGCGATGCGGATCGAGCGCCCGTCGGGGCCGATGCTGGTGATGGATCCGGCGCCGGGCTTCGATCCCGACTTGCCGCACGATATGGTGCATTTCGTCGTCGAGGCGGTTCTCGGATTCAAGAAGGGCGTGTTCGGGCAGATCGCCGCGGGCGGCAACGCCGGCTCGTTCCACATCGGCGGGCCGGAAGGGGCCGATGCCAGAGACCATCGCCGCGCAGCGCGCAAGCAGGCTGCGAAGGGCGCCGCGCTGATCAAGGCGCAGGGGCGCGAAGGCGAACTGTCCGGGCTCGCGGCCTTCCTGTTCGATATCGGTTGGCGCAGCCGGACGCGCGCCGACAGTGCGGCGCAGCAGGCCGCGCTCGGCGAGGCGGCACGGACGCGGGCCACACTCGGCGATGAAGAGCGTGTGCGGCTCGACGCAAGCCAGGCGGATATATTCGCAGCCTTCGACGCGGTGTCGAAGGCGTGGCGAGGCCTGAAGATCGGAGAAGCGCTCGTCCTCGAATGGCCGACGCTCCGCCGGATCGGTCAGCCCATCGGATAGAGGATGTCCCGGCCGACCTTATTCAGCGCCTTCATCAGATCGTCGCCGAGCACTAACTCCTTCGCCGCGAGGATCGGCTCGACCTGATCGTAAGCGCTGACGCCGACGATCGTCGAGGCGACAAAATCATGCTGCTTCGACCAGGCGGTCGCCATCGTCACCGGATGCAGGCCATGCTCTTCGGCGATCTTGAGATAGCGTTCGGTCGCGGCGAGGCTGCGTTCGTTGACGAAGCGGCGCCCCATCGCCGCCTGCCGGCCCTCCATCGCCAGATAGCGGGAAAAGCGCGCGCCCTCGGGCCGGGCGCCGCCCTGATATTTGCCCGACAGCACCCCGCCGGCGAGCGGCGAATAGGGGATCAGGCTCACGCCTTCCTGCCGACACACCTGCGCCAGCTCGTCCTCGAAGCGGCGGTTGTTGAGGCTGAAATTATTCTGGATCGTGTGGTGGCGCGCGACGCCCAGCCGCTCCGACGCGGCGAGCGATTTCATCAGCCCCCAGCTCGTCTCGTTCGAGCAGCCGAGAATGCGGACCTTGCCCTCGTGTACCAGTTCGTCGAGTGCTTCCATCATCTCGTCATAGGGCGCGTCGGGGTCGGGCCAGTGCGTCTGATAGAGGTCGACATAATCGGTTTGCAGGCGCGTCAGGCTGCCCTCGATCGCGCTGCGAATGTTGTGGCGGTCGAGCGCGGTCATGCCGCCGCGGCAGGGCGATTTGAACCAGAGATGGCTCGGCCCCGAAACCTTGGTCGCGAGGATGATCGCGTCGCGCTTCTTGGTCTTCAGCCAGCGCCCGACGATCTCTTCGGTGCGGCCGACCCATCTGGTGTCGGGCGGCACCGGATAGCCCTCCGCGGTGTCGTAAAAATCGATCCCCTCGTCGAAACAGCGGTCGAGGATGCGATGCGCTTCCGCCTCGTCGGTCTGGCTCCCGAACGTCATCGTCCCCATGCAGATGTCGGAGACGTGGATGGCGCTCTTTCCGAGGCGGCGGCTTTGCATGGCTCTCTTCTCCAGTAGGGGAGCGCCGTCTTTAGGTTGCGATCCGCAACCTTGCAATCGGGTCAGAGAAGGAGCGCGAGCGACCCCACCAGCAGCGCCGCCATCGTCCAGTTGAAGGCGCGCAGCCGCCCCGGACTCGACAGCCAGCCGCGCAGCGACACGCCCATCACCGCCCACAGGCTGGTCGAGGGAAGGTTGATGATTCCGAAGACGAGCGCGACGAGCAGCACCGCGGCCAGATTGCGGTCGGGGGCATAGAGCGCGATCGCGGTCAGCGCCATCGACCAGGCCTTGGGATTGACCCACTGGAACAGCACCGCCTGAAAGAAGCTCATCGGCGTGCCTTGCGGGTGCTCGCCATCGCTCGGCGCGGCGGCGTTCGCGATCTTCCACGCGAGCCAGAGCATATAGACGACGCTGACCAGCTTGAGCACGGTATTGAGAACCGGGAACAGGTCGAACAATTCCATCAGCCCGACGCCGACGAGGACGATCATCAGCGTAAAACCGATCCCGACGCCGAGGGCGTGCGGCACGGTGCGGCGGAGGCCGAAATTGGCCCCCGACGCCATCAGCATCATATTGTTCGGCCCCGGCGTGATCGAGGTGACGACGGCGAAGGCGGAGAGCGCGGCGAGGGCGGTTTGTTCCATGCACGCAATATATCGGGCTTTCAGAACGCCGGATTGCAAAGTTGAACCGAAAATCTGTATATGATGCAACCTATGAGCAGAATTGACGCGATAAGCCGCAACATATTGCAGGAATTGTCGCGCGACGGGCGAATCTCGAACATCGAGCTGGCCGATCGCGTCGGCCTGTCGCCCTCGGCCTGTCTGCGCCGGGTGCAGGAGCTCGAACGCAGCGGGGTGATCAAGGGCTATCGCGCGGTAATCGACCCCGCGAAGCGCGGTCTGACCTTCCTCGCCTATGTGACCGTGGGCCTGTCGTCGCATACCAAGAAATCGCAGGCGGGTTTCGAGGCCGCGATGGCCGAGGCGCCCGAGGTGCGCGAATGCCACAACATCACCGGGACGATCGAATATCTTCTCCGCGTCGAGACGGCGGATCTGGCGGCCTACAAGCATTTCCATACCGAGGTGCTCGGCGTGCTGCCGCAGGTGCATTCGATCACCACCTATGTGCTGATGGATTCGCCGAAGGACGAGCGGGCCTGACCTTGCTTTACCCTGTTCCGTCATCCCCGCGAAGGCGGGGATCCAGCTTGAAGCGGATGGAGCAGGACAAAGCTGGATCCCCGCCTTCGCGGGGATGACGAGGTTGGGTGCTTGAACCTCCCGCCATCCCACCGCATATCGGCCCGCATGGTGAAACTCTCCTTCCTCGACCTCGTGCCCGTCACCGACACCGGCACGATCGCGCTATCGCTCGCCAACGCCGCTGACCTCGCGCGCCATGTCGAGGCATTGGGCTACGAACGCTACTGGGTCGCCGAGCATCACGGCATGGCCGGGATCGCGAGCGCCGCGACGTCGGTCGTGCTCGCGCATATCGGGCAGGCGACCTCCGCCATCCGCATCGGGGCGGGCGGGATCATGCTGCCCAACCATGCGCCGATGGTGATCGCCGAACAGTTCGGAACGCTGGAGGCGCTGTTCCCCGGCCGCGTCGATCTCGGCCTCGGCCGTGCGCCCGGTTCCGATGGCGTCGTTGCGCGGGCGCTGCGCCGCAATCTCGCGAGCGACGAGCGGCAGTTTCCGCAGGATGTCGTCGAACTGCAGGCCTTTCTGGCGGGCGACGATCGCCTCGGCATCCGCGCGGTGCCGGGCGAGGGAACCAGGGTTCCGCTCTGGATTTTGGGATCAAGCCTGTTCGGCGCGCAGCTCGCGGCGATGCTCGGGCTGCCCTACGCTTTCGCCAGCCATTTCGCGCCCGATGCGCTCGACGAGGCGCTCGACATCTATCGGCGCCAGTTCAAGCCGTCGGAACAGCTTGCCGAGCCGTACGCCGCCGCGGCGTTCAACGTCTTCGCCGCCGATACGCGCGAGGAGGCCGAGTTGCTCGCTTCGTCGCAGCAACAAGCCTTCGTCGCGCTGCGCACCGGCAACCCGGGCAAGATGAAGCCGCCGCTCGCGGGCTATAAGGACAGCCTGCCGCCCAATGCGCGCGCGATCCTCGACCATGTGCTGCAATGTTCGGCGGTCGGCACGGTCGAGGACGTCGCCGCGGGGCTCAAGGCGTTTCAGGCGCGCACCGGCGCCGACGAGATCATCATTGCCTCGTCGATGTACGACCATATGGCGCGCAAACGCTCGGTCGCGCTGGCAATGGAAGCGGCAAAGTCGCTCTAACCCCCATGTTGACGCGGCTCCGGCCGCGGCAGTATAGGGACGGCCCGAACAAGGGCGGCCCATCCGGGGTCGCCTTTTTCCTTTGTTCCTCACGGAAAGGTGCCTGACATGTCGATCACGCCGCTGATGCCCGTTTACCCCCGGTGCGCCGTGCGTCCGGTGCGAGGCGAAGGGGCCTATCTGATCGGCGAGCGCGGCGAGCGCTATCTCGATTTCGCGAGCGGGATCGCGGTCAATCTGCTCGGCCACGGCCATCCGCATCTGACTCAGGCGATCCAGGATCAGACGGCGACGCTGATGCATGTGTCGAACCTCTACGGCAGCCCGCAGGGCGAGGCGTTCGCGCAGCGGCTCGTCGATAACAGCTTCGCCGACACGGTGTTCTTCACCAATTCGGGCGCCGAAGCGGTCGAATGCGCGATCAAGACCGCGCGCGCCTATCATTCGAGCGCGGGCAACGCGCACAAACATACGCTCATCACCTTCAACAACGCCTTCCACGGCCGCACCCTCGGCACCATCTCGGCGACCAATCAGGAAAAGCTGCGCAAGGGCTTCGACCCGCTGCTGCCCGGCTTCGCCTATGCGCCCTTCGACGATCTCAACGCCGCGCTCGATCTGGTCGACGACAGCACCGCGGGCTTTCTCGTCGAGCCGGTGCAGGGCGAGGGCGGCATCCGCCCCGCATCGCAGCCCTTCCTGCAGGGGCTGCGCGATATCTGCAACGAGCGCGATCTGATGCTGATCTTCGACGAGGTCCAGTGCGGCGTCGCGCGCACCGGCTCGCTCTATGCCTATGAACAATACGGCCTTGCCCCCGACATCCTCGCGAGCGCGAAGGGCATCGGCGGCGGCTTCCCGATGGGCGCCTGTCTCGCGACCGAAAAGGCGGCGCGCGGCATGACCATCGGCACCCACGGTTCGACCTATGGCGGCAACCCGCTCGCGATGGCGGCGGGGCAGGCCGTGTTCGACGTGATCCTCGAGGACGGCTTTCTCGATCAGGTCCGGACGACCGGCGAACGGCTGCGCGGCGCGCTCGAACAGCTTATTCCGAACCACGACAATCTCTTCGAGAGCGTGCGCGGCATGGGCCTGATGCTCGGCGTCAAGATGAAGTCCGACAGCCGCGCCTTCGTTGCGCATCTGCGCGACAATCACGGGCTGCTGACGGTGGCGGCGGGCGACAATGTCATCCGCATCCTGCCGCCGCTCAACATCGAGCAGGGCCATATCGACGAGTGTATCGAGAAATTGTCGGCGGGGGCGGCGAACTATACGCCGCCCGAAGCGTAATGCCCAATTTCCTGAACCTGTCCGACGCGGGCGGAGACGCCATCGCGGCGATGCTCGCCGATGCGATCGATCGCAAGGCGGCGCGCGCGGGCTGGCCGAAGGCGCGGCCCGACGCCGACAAGCCGCTCGCCGATCATGTGCTGGCGATGGTGTTCGAGAAGAATTCGACGCGCACGCGCTGCTCGTTCGACCTCGCGATCCGTCAACTCGGCGGCGTGCCGATGATCCTCGACGCCGGGACCAGCCAACTCGGCCGGGGCGAGACGATCGCCGACACCGCGCGCGTGCTGTCGCGCTATGCCGACGCGATCATGATCCGCACCGATCATCATGACAAGATCGAGGAACTGGCCGCCTATGCCGACGTTCCGGTGATCAATGGGCTCACCGACCTGTCGCATCCGTGCCAGATCGTCGCCGACCTGCTGACGATCGTCGAGAGCGGCAAGGCGCTGCCGGGGCTGGAGCTTGCATGGCTCGGCGACGGCAACAATGTCCTCGCCTCGCTGATCGAGGCGGCGGGGCTGTTCGGCTTCAATGTTCGCGCCGGGGTGCCGCAGGGCTATGAACCCGATGCCAGCTTCGTTGAGGCGGCGCGGGCGCGCGGCGCGCGCATCGACATTGTCCGCGATGCGCGCGAAGCGGTCGCCGGTGCCGACCTTGTCGTCACCGACACCTGGGTGTCGATGGGGCAGGACCATGCGCACAACAAGCTCGCGGCGATGGCGCCCTATCAGGTTGACGAGCGATTGATGGGCGCGGCGAAAAGCGACGCGCTCTTCCTCCATTGCCTGCCCGCGCATCGCGGCGAGGAGGTCGTCGACGCCGTGATCGACGGCCAGCAGTCGCGCGTCTGGGACGAGGCCGAGAACCGCGTTCATGCGCAGAAATCGGTCTTGCTGTGGGCGCTCGGCAAGCTGTGAGCGAAACACCGGAAACCTGGTTCGACCAGCCTTTGGTCTTTACGATCGCCGATCGCCATGTGCGCGGACGCCTGATCCGCCTCGGCCCCGTGCTGAACACGGTGATGGCGGCGCACAGCTACCCACCCGTCGCCGAAAAGCTGCTCGCCGAGGCGCTGGTGCTGACCGCGTTGCTCGGTTCGACTTTGAAGGGCGAGGAGAGTCAGCTCACCTTGCAGGCGCAGACCGGCGGCGGCCCTGTCGAACTGCTCGTCTGCGACTACAAGGGCGGCGAGCTGCGCGGTTATCTGCAGTTCGATGCCGAGCGGCTGGCCGAGGTGGGCACCGATCCCACCCTGTTCGCCTTGTTCGGCGAAGGCTTCCTTGCCATCACCTTCGACCAGGCGGCGAGCGCCGAGCGCTATCAGGGCATCGTTCCGCTCGAAGGCGCGTCGATCGGCGACGCCGCCGAACATTATTTCGAGCAGTCGGAACAGATCCCCAGCCTGATCAAGCTCGCCGCGCGCCACGATGCCGAGGCGGGGTGCGTCGCGGGCGGCCTGCTGCTCCAGCATCTTCCCGAGGGCGAGGTCGGGCGCGATCGTCTGCACGTCCGCCACGACCATCCCGAATGGGACCATGCGCGCACGATCGCCGAGACGTTGAAGGGCGAGGAACTGACCGACCCCGCGACCTCGCTCGAGACGCTGGCGTGGCGGTTGTTCCACGAGGACGAAGTGCGCGTCGAATCCGGCCGCTTCGTCTCGCGCGGCTGCCGGTGCAGCACCGATTATTTCGCCGGCGTGCTGTCGAAATTTCCCGAAGCCGAGCGCGGCGAAATGGCCGACGCGGCGGGGCTGGTCAATGTCGACTGCGCCTTCTGCTCGCGCATCTTCCCCATCTCGCTCGATGAGATCGCCGCGCATGGTTCGGCGGCTTAGCGCCACCATTTGGGTCATTCCGACGGTGAAACGGGGCAAATCAGCGCCAAGCGGTTGAAATCCATCATCTGCCTTGCTACCTCTTGCTCGATGGGGTCGCGTTTCCGTCCATGAAGGACGACCAGATGGAAGGAAATATGGCGATCTTTTCCCCGCTTTTCAGAACGTCCCTCGCGGCGCTCGGCCTCGCCGCGGCGACTGCGGTTCCGGCGCAGGCACCGTCGCTCGCGATGCTCGACCGGCTCGAAAAAGGAAGCTGGCAACTCCGCGAGCGCGGCAAGGACTCGGTGCTCCAGACGATGTGCCTCGGCGACGCGCGGCGGATGATCCAGATCGAGCATCCGCGCGCGAACTGCTCGCGCTATATCATCGAGGATACGCCGAATTCGGTGACGGTCCATTACACCTGTCCGGGGGCCGGGCACGGCCGCACGACGATCCGCAGCGAGACCAACCGGCTGGTGCAGATCGATACGCAGGGGATCGCCCAGGGCCGCCCCTTCTCGCAGGCGATCGAGGCGCGGCGCACCGGCGGTTGCTGATCCGCGCCGGTAACGGCCTGTTAACCACGCCTTGCTAAACGGGACATGCGACGCACCGATGTGTGTCCTTCTCCCTAACGGCTTCATGCCGAACTGGGCCGTGCCGCACCCGCCGCGCGGCCCATTTCTTTTGGCGATCATATCATCTGCAAACGCCCGCGTTGAGCAGGCTTGCCCTCTATGACTCGTCACCCTGAACTCGTTTCAGGGTCCATGGCCTGCCGCTTCCTTCGGCGCGGCGCAGGAGGCGAGGCCCGGCCATGGATGCTGAAACAAGTTCAGCATGACGAGCAAGGGGAACGGCTGCTCGCGGCCAGCGCTCGCGGGAGGGGAGTTGCGCGTCCGTCTCGACGCGCCTATCTGGCGCCGATGCAAAATCTTTCCGGAAAGACGGTGATCGTCCTCCTGTCGGGCGGGCTCGACTCGATGGTCTGCGCGGGGCTGGCGCGCGAAGCCGGGGCGCGGATCGTCGCGCTGACCGTCGACTATAACCAGCGCCACCGCGTCGAGCTCGAATCGGCGGCGCGCATCGCCGCCGATGTCGGCGCGGCCGAGCATATTGTGCTGCCGCTCGACCTTCGCCGTTTCGGCGGCTCGGCGCTGACCGCCGACATCGACGTGCCCAAGGACGGGGTAGGGGACGAGGTTCCGGTCACCTATGTGCCCGCGCGCAATCTCATCTTCCTGTCGCTGACGCTCGGGCTGGCGGAGGCGCGGCAGGCGCAGGACATCATGATCGGCGTCAATGCGCTCGATTATTCGGGCTATCCCGACTGCCGCCCCGATTTCATTGCGGGCTTTGAAAAACTGGCGGCGCTGGCGACGCGCGACGGCGACAGGGGCGTCGCGTTCCGCATCCAGGCCCCGCTCCAATATATGACCAAGGCCGATATCGCGGCCGAAGCGGCGCGGCTCGGCATGGACGCGGGGATGAGCTGGTCGTGCTACGACCCCACGCCAGAGGGGCTGCATTGCGGCGCGTGCGACAGTTGCCGGCTGCGCAGCAAGGGCTTCGCCGAGGCCGGGCTCGCCGACCCGACGCGCTACGCCTGATCCCATGGCCTATGCCGTCAAAGAGATATTCCTGACCCTGCAGGGAGAGGGCGCGCAGGCGGGGCGCCGCGCGGTCTTCTGCCGCTTCGCGGGCTGCAACCTCTGGACCGGGCGCGAGCAGGATCGAGCGAAAGCGGTCTGCAAATTCTGCGACACCGATTTCGTCGGCACCGACGGCACGCTCGGCGCCAAATATGCCGATGCGGCGGCGCTGGCGCGGGTGATCGGCGAAAGCTGGGGTGAGGGGGCGGGCGACCGCTACGTCGTGCTGACCGGCGGCGAGCCGATGCTCCAGGTCGATGCGCCATTGATAGATGCCTTGCACGCACGGGGTTTCACGATCGCGATCGAGACCAACGGCACGCACGCGGTGCCGCGCAGCATCGACTGGATATGTGTTAGCCCCAAGGCGGGGAGTGAGCTGGTGCAGCGCAGCGGCGACGAGTTGAAGCTCGTCTGGCCGCAACCAGGCAGCGACGTCGCGATGCTCGCGGGGCTTGATTTCGCGCACCGGCTGATCCAGCCGCTCGACGACCCGAACGCGGCGGCCAATGTTCAGGCGTGCATCGATCTGGTGATGGCCGATCCGCGCTGGCGCCTGTCGCTGCAGACGCACAAATCGCTGGGTCTGCGCTGAAATTAGGGGAGGCGGCGGACTATTCGGTCTTCGTCGCCGCGCTGTCGGCGGTTACCGCTTTCTTCGCCACCGGCGCCTCGACGGCATCGGGATTGTCCGATGCGACCTCGTCGCCCTCGGCCGTATCGGCCGCGGGCTTGGTGCTGTCCTTCTTGGCGCCGTCGTCGGGCACGCTATTGTCGACCGCGGTCCCGTCGCCCGCCGCATTGTCGAGGATGATCATCGAATCGCTGATCGAGCCCGGCTGAACCTCGACCGCGTCGAGCTTGGCGGTCGATTTGCCCGATGGCTCGTTGCCGCAGGCCGCGAGCGAAAGCAGGAGGAGCGAGCTGAGGATGATCCGCGTCATGGCGCCGTTCCTAGTCGCTTGCCCGCAGCTTGTCGAGGAAGGCGGGGAAGGCGTCGGCCAGCGCGCGATCGACATCGGCGAACGACGCTTGCTTCCCCAGCATCGCAAGGCTGGTCACCGGAAACTCCGCAATGCCGCACGGAACGATGCCCGAAAAATGCGTCATGTCGGGATCGACGTTGAGCGAAAAGCCATGGAGCGTGACCCAGCGCTTCACCCGGACGCCGATCGCCCCGATCTTGGCTTCGCGCCCGTCCGGATCGTCGGTCCAGATGCCGATGCGTCCCTCGGCGCGGCGCGCGGCGACGCCGAGCAGCGCGAGCGCGTCGATCACCCAGCCTTCGAGCGCCGCGACATAGGCGCGCACGTCGCGTCCGCGTTTCGTAAGGTCGAGCTGGACATAGCCGACGCGCTGGCCGGGACCATGATAGGTATAGCGCCCGCCGCGCCCGGCATCGAACACCGGAAAGCGCGGGTCGAGCAATTCGGCGGGATCGGCGCTGGTTCCAGCGGTATAGAGTGGCGGATGCTCGATCAGCCAGACGCGCTCGCGCCCCGTGCCCGCCTGGATCGCGGCGGCGCGCGCCTCCATGTCGGCGAGCGCGGCGGCATAATCGGTCTGGCCGAGTGCGACGGTCCATTCCGGATTTGGCCATTCGGGGGTGGAAAGCCGGGTCATTGCGAGGGGTAAGTGCCGCTTCGCGGGCGCAGATGCAAGAGGCTGGACATTGGGGGCGAAGGCCGTCAGTTTCGACCGCAACCGGGGAAAAGAAAATGATGGGGTATCAATGACAAAATTCGACATGGGCGCGGCTTGGGACGATGCGACGATGCTGGTTCGCGCGCATCTGCCGCTGACCGGCGTGCTGGCCGGGCTGTTCTTTTTCCTGCCCGGCATGATGATGGCGCTGCTCGGCCCCGTGCCGCTCTCGCCCCCCGGCAACATCACCCCGGAACAGCTCAATGCGATGCTCATCGCGGATTTGAAGCAGCAATTCCCGTGGCTTCTGGCGATCACCATGGCATCGACGCTGGGATCGCTCGCGATTCTGCGGCTGTGGCTCGCCCGGGCGGGCACCAGCGTCGGCGAGGCGCTGCTCTTTACGCTGGCGATGATCCCGACGATGATCGCGATGTTTGTGGTGCAATCGGCGCTGATGGCGATTGCGTTCCTGCTGCTGATCGTGCCGGCGATCTATCTCTTTGGCCGGCTCGCCGCCGCCTATCCCTTGCTGGCGGATCGCAATATCAAGAATCCGTTCGCCGCCCTGATGGGCAGCTGGCAATTGACGAGCGGCAACGGCTGGCGGGTCGCCTTCTTCGTTTTCCTGTTCCTGATCGTCCTGATCGTCATTTCGCTGATCGTTCAGCAGGTGACAGGCATCTTCGGTGCCCGTGGCTCTTTCGGCTATCTGATCGGCAGCGTGATCAATTCGGCCGTGTCCGCGGGCTTCGGCCTGCTCAACACGGCGGTGCTCGCATCGGTCTATCGGCAACTGGCGGCGCGGGGCGCGGGGGATATTTTCCAGTAATCCGTTCCATCGGGACGAAAGATGTGAAGGACAGTCGGCGTTAACAACAGGGGAAAAGACATGACCAGGATGAGCATAGGAGCGGCCTTTTCGGAGACGTTCGCCTTTCTGAAGGCCAATTGGATGCAGATGCTGATATGGCTCGGCGCGGCGCTCGTGGTGCTGGGGCTGCTCGGTTATCTGATGCTGGGCTCCACCTTCACCGCGATGGCGATGGCGCCCAACGATCCATCGGTCATCATGGGCGCGTTCGGCAAGATCGGCCTCTTTTCGCTGCTCGCCGCGATCATCCTTTATGCTGCCTGTATGCTGATCTGGCGCGGCGGGCTGCATCCCGGCGAGGCGCCGAACTTCGGCTGGGCGCTTCAGGCGGGGCCGGCCTTCGCCTTTGGCATGATGGTGGTGATGATCGCTGCCTATATCCTCATCTTCATCGTCATGCTGATCGTCGGGCTGGTCTTCGGTGCGGCGCTTGGCGGGATGGGCGCCTTTTCGCCCCAGGCGCTGGAATCGGGCGCCGTCGGCGGCGGAGCGATCTTCGCCATGGTGCTGCTCTATCTCGCGGTGATCGTTTTCCTGCTCTGGGTGCAGGGGCGCTTCATCGTCGCCGGGCCGGTGATGGCCGACCGCCTGACCCGCAATCCGATTACGGGGCTTAGCGAATCGTGGAAGCTGACGCAGGCCTCACAATGGGTGATCGTCGGTTTCTATATTCTCTTCGCGATCCTGGCCGTCGTCTATATGTTCGTTGCGGGAATGATCTTCGGCGCGATCATGGGCGGGATGATGAGCGGGGGATCGGTCGTCGGCACGGTCGTGTCGATGATCGTCGCCGCGATCGTGATCTATCTGCCGATGCTGATGGCGTCCTTCGCGCTGCCGGTGGGCGTCTATCGCGCCATCGCGTCGCGGCCGTCGGCGGACGTCTTCGCCTGACAGGCGCGAGGGAAGGGGGCGCCGACGCCGGCTCCCCTTTTTCTCAGCTCCATTTGGCGAGCGGCGGCAGGCTCATCAGGATCGCGTCGATATTGCCGCCGGTCTTGAGCCCGAACAAGGTTCCGCGGTCGTAGACGAGGTTGAACTCGGCATAGCGCCCGCGCCAGACGAGTTGCTCCTCGCGCTCGGCGTCGGTGAAGGGCAGAGCCATGCGCCGCCGCACGATCTGCGGGAAGATATCGAGAAAGGCTTCGCCGACGCCTTGGGTGAAGGCGAAATTGCGGTCGAACTCGGCATCGTCGCCGCATTCGAGATGGTCGTAGAAGATGCCGCCGACGCCGCGATGCACGCCGCGATGCGGGATATAGAAATAATCGTCGGCCCATTTGGCGTAGCGTTCGTAGACGTCGGGGCCATAGGGCGCGCAGGCGGCGCGAAAGCGCGCGTGAAAGGCGTCGGTGTCTTCCGCATAGGGAATCGGCGGATTGAGGTCGGCGCCGCCGCCGAACCAGCGCTTCGTCGTCGCGAGGAAGCGTGTGTTCATGTGCACCGCGGGCACATGCGGGTTCGCCATATGCGCCACCAGGCTGATTCCGGTTGCGAAAAAGCTGGGGTCCTCGCCCGCGCCGTGGATCGACGCCGCGAAATCGGGTGCGAATTCGCCGCCGACGGTGGAGACGTTGACCCCGACCTTTTCGAAGACCTGCCCTGTCATCACCGCGCGCACGCCGCCGCCGCCCGCGCCGGGGGCGATCCCCTCGGCCTCGCGGTCCCATGGGGTGTAGGTAAAGTGCGCGTCGCTGCCCGCCTCGCGCTCGATCGCCTCGAACGCGGCGCAGATGCGGTCGCGCAGCGACTCGAACCAGCTTCGCGCCGCCTGTTGCTGGGGATCGAGCGAGATCATGCGGAAAAGCCTTTCGTCTGGCGGAGCGCCTCAGCAAGCGCGATGCCAGCCGCGACCGCGACATTCAAGGAGCGAAAGCCGGGCTGCATCGGAATCGCGACCCGCGCGGCGACGGCCTCGTGGACATGGTGCGGAACGCCGGCGCTCTCTGATCCGAACAGCAGCACATCGCCTTGATCGAAATCAAAGTCGGGAAGCGGAGTCGCGCCCGCGGTCGAGAGCAGGACGAGACGCTGGCCGCCGACCTCTGCCCATTGGCGGAATGCATCCCAGCCGGGATGTCGCCGGACATTGGCGCGCACCGCATAATCCATTCCGGCGCGCTTCAGCGCGGCGTCGCCGAAGGGGAAACCGCACGGCTCGATGATATGCGCGGGCGCGCCGAAACAGGCGGCGGTGCGCAGGATCGTGCCGACATTGCCGGCAATATCGGGCTGAAACAGGGCGATTTCCATGCCGCCGCCATAGTCCCGGCGGGCGAAGGAATCGAGAGCTTAGGGTCCGAGGGGGCGATCGATGGGCCGAAGGGGAAATTGCCTGTTGGCAAGCCCGGACTGTCCGGCTATCAGGCCCGCAATTCCCGGAGGGGCCGCCGGGCTGCGCCGTTTCGTGCGTGCGCAATAGGGGCGGGCCATCCTTCTTCGGGGACTTTGTCAGTTCACCCATGCAAGGGCAGTCGAATGGCCAGTGAAACCGAAACTACCGCCGGCATCGAAGATGGCGTGCGGCGCCGGGACTTCATCAATATCGCGGCGGTCAGTTTCGCCGGTGTCGGTGCGGCCGCGGTGGTGCTTCCCCTGGTCAACCAGATGAATCCTTCCGCCGACGTGCTCGCGCTGTCGTCGACCGAAATCGACATTTCGGCGATTCAGCCGGGGCAGGCGATCAAGACGAGCTGGCGCAAACAGCCGGTGTTCGTCCGCAACCTGACCCCGGTCGAGATTGCGGAGGCGAAGAAGGTTCCCTTGAGCGAGCTGCGCGATCCGCAGACGATCGACGAGCGCACCAAGCCCGGCAAGGAAAACTGGCTGATCACGCTCGGCGTCTGCACCCATTTGGGCTGCGTGCCGCTCGGCGCCGCAGAGGGTGAGAATCGCGGCGATTACGGCGGTTATTTCTGCCCGTGCCACGGGTCGCACTACGACACCGCGGCGCGCATCCGTAAGGGCCCGGCACCCAAGAATCTGGCTGTGCCGCCCTATGAATTCAACAGCGACACCGTCGTGACGATCGGCTGAGGAGCGAGATAAGATGAGCTTTCCCTGGGCCAAGCCATATGAACCCCAGCATCCGCTGATGAAGTGGATGGACGAGAAACTGCCGATTCCGCGGCTCGTCTATAATGCCACTGGGCCCGGCTATCCGGTTCCGCGCAACCTCAACTATTTCTGGAACTTCGGCGTCCTCGCGGGTGCCGCGCTGGTCATCCAGATCGTCACCGGCATCGTGCTGGCGATGCATTATGCCGCCAATGCGGGCGTCGCCTTTAACTCGGTCGAGCATATCATGCGCGACGTGAACGCAGGCTGGTTCATTCGCTACGCGCATATGAACGGCGCGAGCATGTTCTTCATCGTCGTCTATCTGCACATCTTCCGCGGCCTTTATTACGGATCGTACAAGGCACCGCGCGAAATGGTGTGGCTGCTCGGCGTCGTGATCTTCCTCCTGATGATGGCGACCGCCTTCATGGGCTACGTCCTTCCCTGGGGCCAGATGAGCTTCTGGGGCGCGCAGGTGATCACGGGCTTCTTCTCGGCGATTCCGGTCGTCGGCGATCCGATCCGCGTCTGGCTGCTCGGCGGCTTCGCGCCCGACAATGCCGCGCTCAACCGCTTCTTCTCGCTGCACTATCTGCTGCCGTTCGTGATCGCGGGTGTCATCATCCTGCACATCTGGGCGCTGCACATTCCGGGGTCGTCGAACCCGACGGGCATCGAGGTGAAGGACGAACAGGACACCGTCCCGTTCCAGCCCTATTATACTGCGAAGGACGGCTTCGGCGTCGGCGTCTTCCTGCTCGTCTTCGTCGCGCTGACCTTCTTCAGCCCGAACCTGCTCGGTCACGCGGATAACTATATCCCCGCCAACCCGCTCTCGACCCCCGCGCACATCGTGCCCGAATGGTATTTCTGGCCCTTCTACGCGATCCTGCGCGCCTT